>ERZ1034804.7-NODE-7-length-70249-cov-13.020714_pt1 | contig 70249 bp, 49 predicted proteins | sample MGYA00520635_ERZ1034804 | MGnify/ENA primary metagenome ERZ1034804 (study PRJEB33766, sample SAMN09781685) | gut metagenome | biome: gut microbiome | host: Homo sapiens | place: Madagascar | study: EMG produced TPA metagenomics assembly of the PRJNA485056 data set...
ATCATTTAAGATTTTATTAATTAAGTTCGTATATTGACTTTGATTTGTTTTAAATCAAATATTCATAATAGGTTCTAAATCAGATATATTCTTACTAGAATAATATTTCTCTAAAACCTCCTTAAAGTTAATTGAACCTAAATCTTTAAAATCTCAGTTTTGACTTAAATCAAATTGCATTACAAAATGTTTATTTTTATCTGAATAAACTGTTGATTGCAATCCAATTACTCCATTTACCTTTCCACCTTGCTCAGAAACAGATTTACTTGAAGTTAATCCTTCAAAGAAATCATATACTATTGCAAGGTGCATTACTTCATCTTCAGTAAGATTACTCGATTGTTTAGTATAATCTCCAATAGTTACTTCTGCTCGAATCTTTGGATTTTTAATACGTTGAATATTATTAAATACAGCATTATCACTCATTACTGTATCAGATCCTCATCCAAGTTCATCATGTAAATATTGACTCATTTTCTTATGAGAATACGCTAAACAAACCATTTGATATAATGGTAAATTATTACCTTCCGCATTCTTAATAACATTAATTGTATCAGAACCATTAGTAACACTTAAGACTTTTGCCAAATCATTTGCTTGTCCAAAGAAACCATTTTTGCCTATATCAATAATTTGACCTGAGTTGGCACTATATAAAATACTACCTAATATTGGAGTTAATAATGTAATTTTATTTACATTTTTTTCTCTTGGGAACACTTGTTCTGCAACTTGATTAAAATCATCTGCTACTAAAAATGAAGCAAAATCCATAAGTAAATCGTCCATTAAAGTATCAGATATTATTCCTGCAGAATTAATTTCTCCAGTATCAGGATTATATTTTAAATTTAAAGTATTACTGCCTTCTGTAATACTAATATTAGTTCCAATAATATTAATATCATATTTTCCTAACTTATTTTGGAAGTTAGTTTTATTATCAATTCAGTAAGTACTTGCAGCTTTAATAATATCTGTAAGAAAATATCTCTGTATTTGTACAGGTCTATCAGTTAAATTCTTACCAGTTAATTCTCCAGTTAAGTTGTCTTTACCATAACTAATATAACTTGACAATACTGTCTTATTCATTAGATGTGTATACATTTGTTTAATTGGAGTAGCCATTTTATCTGAATAGATAAACTTAGCAATACCTCTTAACTTATTTTGTAAGTAAGTTGTATGTTCTGGTGCTACAGACTTAGTTGCTAGTGCATTTAAATATTTTCCAATAATTTTACTCATATCCATATTGCCCTCTTTAGCTATTTCGTCAACTATTTCAGGGTCAACACTTTCTTCCATGAATAACTTTACTTTACCCATAGCTGAATTAAACCCAGATAAAGTAATAGCTGTATTTTCTATAATAACACCATCTTCATTAACTTCAGGAAAATATGAAAGTAAAATTTTTGCGAGGTCACTGACGGATTCTTCAGCTCCCATAAATTCATTATTACTAAAACCAGTATAGTGTGTAACATTCGGACCATCATAATTATAACGTCCTACAGCATAAGTTGAACTATTTTTATATTCTGGTTTAATAGAAATAAATGGAGTATATAATCTCAATATATCATCAAAAGTTTTTAATGTTACATATGCATTATATGCATTAAAATATTTTTGATCTTGAGTAAGTCCTGCATTTTTAATGTAGGCTTCATATTCTTTTATAGTATCTTCAAATACATTAATAATAGATTTAGGTTCTGAGTCAATGCTAATAGGAGTTAGAGGTTTTCCCATGAACTCACTAATAATAGATAAAAGTTCTTGTTTATATTTAAAAATTCCAGTATTTAAATTGGAATAACTTCCTAAAGTAGCATTTGCATCTATAAAAGAATCAGAATTAATATCAAATACAGACATAGAAATAATCTTTTTTGCTGTATCGTCAATCATTTTATTATATTGTCTTGAATTATCAATATAATATTGTTGAGGTGAAGATCCTTCGGGAGGAAGTTCAATACCTAATCTACTACTAATCTTTTTAGGTTCAGATACAGGTGTTGGAGCGGAGTCTGTATAGACTCCACTCACAAACATATTAAACACCTCATCTGGATTTGTAAAATGCTCATTTATGAACACTTTAAACGCATTTAAATCTGGTGAATCACCTCTAAGTAAGTTCTTCAGTAATGGATAATATGCTGAAGAATATCCACATTTAACACTCATTATTTTCTAATTTTGCTATTAAGTATTTCTGTACATTTTCTCTTAACTCATTGAGAGTTTCATTTGTACTAACTTCGTTATAATATGTACTTGCTATAGTTTCAGTTACTTCTGTATTTTGCATTAGAGCTTTAAGGTACATTAAAATATTAGGACTTGATTTATATAGATCCTTTGCAGAATTTAAATAATCTCTAAGTTCTACATATTCATTCATTGTATTAAACTCTCTAATTGAGTAAACTCCATCTTTATTTTCAAGTACAAAATTCTTTGAATTATTGTTCAAAGATACTAAAAATGGTACAAATTTCAAATTATTTCTAGAGATAATTGTAACATCATCTGGATTCTCTCCATAAGCTTGTTTAAATAAATTTTTAAGCATAGGAGTAAGATCATCCTTTATTTCCTTCATTACAATTTCAGGATTATTAGAGTCTCCAACAATTTGAATTATTGTATAATTTGGAGTAGTAACTTTATTTAATATTTCATTATTAACATCATTAACTGTTGATTCTAATAAGTCTATATTTGTAATTTGTTTGTTTACTCCAAACTGTTTAAACGCCTCATTAATTTTATTAATCTTTTGACGTTGTAAATCCTCTTGAATAGCTCTTTCAGGATTAACTTGAATCTTGTCATAATCTATAATAAAATCGTTTCCTATTAAATTAGAAGCATTTGTAGAATATAGTTTATTTGCAGTATCAACTTCATAGTAGAATTGAGATCCTGGAACTACTTTAACTGCATCATCAAATACATAAATACCTTGCTTAAAGTTTGGATTGTTTTCAATATGTTCTTGAAGTTTTTCAGTTTTTCCAACAAAGTCTGCAAAGATATTATATATCATAAATGATGGATCATTAAATTCAAATTTACCAACTCTACTAATATATCCTGTTTGCATTAACATTTGATTAGGATCAAAAGATCCAAATTCAGTGTTTAATAAAGAATCAAAATCAGAATAAGTTTTTCCATTAACAACATATTGACCATTCTCCATAGTTACTATTCTCTCAGTAACATTTCCTCTATCAGCTTGAGCTACTTTATCTTCATAAGTAACTCTAATTGCATTAGTATATCCTGATTGTGTATTTAGTAATGCTCCTAATCTAAATAATATAGTACTCTTATAAGGAGAAAAATATGCAAGTGAAATTAATTGTCCAGCTCTTTCTCTATTAAGATTATTTCTAACTTTAACATTTTTGTCTCCTGCTTTTCTTTGTGCATTAAATAAATTAACATTATTAATTGCAGTATGAATTATATTATCTAAAGAAGCAACACTATTTATTCCTATTAATCGAATTCTAGGATCATTTTGAACAGTATTTAAAATAGTTCCATCTTCTGCTACTTGTGCTTTTAAGTGAGCTTCAAATTCCTTTTGACTGACTAATGGATCAGCAGAGAATAACATAAATGTATTTCCTCTATTCTGATACATAAACGCATAGTTTCTTGAATCTGCTTCAAATGTATTTCCTACTCATTTAATATGATCTTGCCAGTCTAACTTACGTACTACTAAAGATACTAATTTTCCATAAGAAGAGAATAAACCTCCTTTATTTAAAGTACTTGTATTAAAATTAGATACATCAACAGTTGTTAATTCTCCTTCTCTTGTAAACTTAGCATAACTTCCAATTGTAAAATCTCCTGTATATATTCCAAATCTTGGAGTTGTAAACAATAGAGGAATTTGTGCTGTTTTATCTTTTATCTGAATTTTTGCTACTAATAATCCTCTTCGCCCATTATCATATGGAACTACTTCAAAAATAGGTTTAGTTTTTAGTGCAGTTTCTAGTTCACTAAAAGCACGACCCATAGCTCTATCTTTATTTAAAGCTTGTCCTAATCGTACAATTTCTCTTGGATTTTTATAATATCCATATTTAAAATAAGCAGCAATTAAATTTAAAGCTCTAATATATTTAGGAGCTGCAAGTTTACCTTTTATTCCTAATATATTAAATAAAGAAGATTCTGTAGCTTGATCATAATTTCATAAATTATTTAAATAGAAATCTGCAATATCATTCCATTTAGAAATATTTAAAGGATTATCTGTTATTCCTATATTCTGAGGAACTTCTTCAAGTATATCTACAGGAGGAGTAACAGATTGTTCAACATTAGGAGCGTGTACTGGATTTTGATCTGTAACAGGAGGTTGTTCTCCAGTATTACTATCAAATGTTTGTTCACTTTGTGTTTCAGATATAGTATCTTTAGTTTCTGATTCTACAGAAGCTTGTCTAACTGATTCTTTAGGAGATTCACTAACTACTTCTGCTTCTGGTGTAGGCTCTACTCTTGGCTTAATATTTTGTTCTGAAGTTGGCAGAACAGGCTCAGCTACAGTTGGATTTGGATTTACTTCCTCATAATCAATAGATTCGGGACTATTCTCTAATAACTTAGTTCTTCAATCTTTGAAATCACTAATTTGTTCAGGAGATACTTCAATACTTCCTGCACTTGTCATATCATTAATTGTGTTTAACTTTAAGTCTAGACTAATTCCATTATCTACAATAATTGTACCTTTTGTAGAACGTTGAGTTAGTGTATATAAATCCTTAAGAGTTAAATAATGTTTTCCACTTGTATCTTTCCAACTCTTGTCTATGATTGCAAATTCAAATTCATCACCTTGAACACTATCTAATCCTACTACCTTAACATTATTAATAGCTGTATATTTAGCAGGATTATCAGTTATAATTGCAATATCACTAGATAATTTAGATAACTTTTCTACTATTTTAGGTACTTCATCTGAACTATTAATAAATTTCTCTCCACCAAATGTTTCAGTAGTTTCAAAATATTTAAGTTTAATACTATTTTCAGATAATATCTGTTTTGTTAGTAAATCAATCTCACTTTCAAGCATACTTGGATTATCATAGTATTTATCTCAAGTTTGATCTAATATGCTATTTAAAATAGTATAGTTATCATATTTTGCAATATTATTTGGACGTAATGGAGCAGTTAAATTTGGAGTACGTGTAAAATAAGTATCTTCAATTCCTAAATTTCTCCTTGCATTTTCATAGAAAATATAAGCTGAATTTTGTTTATAATCTCCTAATCCAACAATTAAAATATTATTTTTATTTGCTCATCTTGTAATTAATTCAAGATCAATTTTAGAAAACTGACTAATTTCATCAATAAATATGATTCTATTCTCAGTTTCTGCAAACATTGTAGCTGGATTTAATTTTAAATCCTTAAGAGTATATGTAGGTATTTCATCACTTCCAACAATTTTATTAATATCTGATTCAGAAATTTGTTTTCCTAGAATCTGTTCAATTAATTCTGCTTTTGTATATGATAAACCGTCATGCTCAATTGCTGCAGATAATCGATCTGTTTGTTTTCTTGTTGGAGCTACAGTTACAATTTTATATGCAGGCATCATTTTACGTAGTACATAAGCGACACCTTGTGTTTTACCTGTACCTGCTCCTCCAAATGTTGCAATAAAGTTTAATAACTGACTTTTATTCTGTATATAGCTATCATCTGATGTAGCTTTTGCTTTTGCAGATAAATATTTAACAAATTCATTAAATAAATCTTTTCTTTCAGATGTTGCATGTATTAATCTAATTGCATATTCCTGAGAAAAAATTGGAGCTTTATTAAATGATTCATCAGTAATAACAGTTTTTAAGTTGTTATAGAAATTTGCAGAAGGATATGCAATTAAAGACAATAAATAAACTGCCTGATCGTAATCAGTAATTGCTTCAGTATCTCTAGCAAGCTTAGTAGGTCTTGCTGTAATTAAAGAAGTTGGTTCGAATAGTGAAGTGATGCGGTCAACTATTTCGCTATTAGATAATTTTTGATCATCTATAAGTTGATAGATTTTAGTTTCTAATCTAATAGAAGCCTCTTCAAATTCTTTAAAATTACTCTCCTTAATTTCTCCTGATGGAAAATCTGATTCAGCAATTAATTGGTTAAGATCTAAGTTAAATAATGATGCAAACTTATCTTTGATTACAGAATTTTCATTATTAAGCAACAGATTTGTAAATCTCTGTCTCATATTAATAGCGATATCCTTCTGTTCTCTAATTTTTTGTGCATTATTATTTTCTGCAATATTTATTAATGTATCAAGTCTAACTTTAATTGCTTTAAGATCTGAAGACATATTAACCGCAGTTTCTGTATCAATTTCTGCAAGCAGATCTTTAGCTAATTTTTTCTTGAACTTATTAATTTGAGTATTATATCCTCCATCTATAGAAGCAATAACAAGAGAATTTAAAATATCAATAAATCTACTGGTTTCTTTAAGTCTAGTTAAAGCATCCTTATTATTAATAATATAATCCTCTAATGAATCACTATTAAGGTAACTATTATACTCTTTTACAATCAAATTAACAATATTTTGACTAATTCCATTAGTAGATACTGCAAATTTTTCTAATAACTCATATGCAGGAGATACCTTAATTTCAGATTTAAGATCTGAAACCTCATTAATAAAATCAATAAACGTTCTTCCAGATATTCTCGGAATAATTCCAGCTAATATTTCATCTGCACTTTGTCCTAAAAAGTCTGATAAATTTACTAATCCATCACTTTGTAAAAGATTTTGATATGCAGTTTTAATCTGATTTATATCTCCTTTTGATACAATATCTTGAAAAACAGCTAAGTCATTTGCAATTCCAAGAGTCATTGACTCATATCCTACACTATCACCTTCTGTTCTTTCTATATATGTATTAATAGCTTTTTCTCAATTAGCTGCAGCAATTCCTTCAGTAAATCCATTTACATAAAAATAACTCTTCATTAATGCAACAAGGTCTACATCTGTTACATCAGTATATAAAGAATTGGTCTTTAAATAGTTTAAGAAGTCAATATAGCTATTTGCATATGTATTTAAGGCAGCTTCATTATCAGCTATAAATGTATCTGGTCTAGCTAATACTTTTCTACCTTCTTCACTCAGCTCCTGAGTTAATCCAAATTCATGTCTTTTAACTAAGAAATCTTTGTAGTTTTCAGTTAATTGTAATTTAGTTTGAAGTTCAGATACTTCTTCATTAATTTCAACTCCTTCGGGAAGTTTAGAAATAGCTTCATCTATTTGTGCCTTTAGATTAGCAATTTCTTTATCAATGTTTTTAATACGATTAGTTTGAATAGTTTCACCTGGAGCATAAGCTTTACTTAAGTCTACAGTTTTTTGAGATACAGCTACTAAATCTTGTGCAATAGATTCATTTAGACTATTAAATAAATCATACGCAGCAAACACCTTTGTTTTCTCAGTTGATTTAGAATATTTTTCATATTCTTCTTTAATCACAACTTTTTCATCAGATGTTAATTGATCGAAGTCTTTCTGATATCGAACTTTGGTAAAATTATGAATACCTAAGTCATCAACAAAAGCAGTTGCTAATGCAGGAGTAGCTGCAAATCTTGCTTGCCCAAAATAATAGTCATTAAGTTCTCCAGAGACTATTTTATCACGTCTTGCTCTTAAATCATCAAGTTTTGCTTTTAGTCTTTGAAATTCTACATCATTTTGAGCTGCTGCTATTTTGTTATCCACATCTTTAGGAGTTTTAGGCTCAAGTTCAGTAGGAGTAATCTTAGATTCTAAAGCTACTTTAGTTTTTAAGATATCTTCTGTAAGATCATTCCAATCAGAGAATATTTTACTATAAACTCCAGTTTCAATTAACTGATTTTTAAGGCTTTCTCTCTGAATATTCTTAGCTAAATTTTCAGTTACATTAATACCAGTCATAGCTGATAATGCTTGTAACTCTTCATCAGAAATGTTTAGTCCCTCTTCATTGATAATACTATCAATCCTATCGATGTAACTATTAATTTGGTTATAAATAATATCGTTCTGAGATTCTCCTTCTTTTGCAGATTCGTAATTAATTTTATATCCGTCAGGATCTTTAATAAGTTCAAACGATTTACCTGAAAGATTTCTACTTCCAAGAGCTCCTTTATCACGTAATCTTGTTAATTCTCTTTTTAAATCAGAGGTTTTGCCATTTCTTATTAAGTATATAATTTCTTGTAAAGAATCATTAGGTTTTTGAATTGCCTCATCATTTATAGAATTAATTCTTGAATCTCATTTTTCATGTAAACTAAATACAGCACCACCAATAGCACCTCCCATAAATGCAGAAGTATAACGTGCAAACGCTTCTTCTGTACTTATACCAAAATCGAGTTGTTTATCCTCATCAATAATACCCAGTGCGTTTAAAGCTGAATAAAATCCTTTTATTATGTCGGATGAAACCTCTTCCATTACTTCTTCAGAACCTTCATTGAAACTATCATATAAAATATTTCCAGGTTTCATTTTGGATATTCGCTGCTGAATTTGGTTTTTAGTTTTCATCACCCAATTTGCAGCAGCTTTGGGAGAAACAACTCCTTTGTTGATGTTTTCATTAGTTACTTTTTCAGCAACGTCTTTAATAACTCCTTTTACAGATGTACGGTCGAGATATGTACCTTTAAACCAAAAATCTTTAAAATAGTCATTATTCATTAATCCAAACATTGCTCCCATTACAGATAGCATTCCTAATCCTGCAACTCTATCAGATGCTCCAGCTTGCTTAAACGCATCATAGGCATCTGTAGAAGAGGTTCCTGCCATATAAGCTAAAGATAAAGCTCTACCTCATTTAATTGTATTTTCACTAACATTTTCTTTACCTACTATTCACTTCGGTATTTGCCCAATTACTCTTTGTTGAAATAATTGTCTTGAGCTATCTTCAACTAATTTTCCAATATTTTCTACGTTTCAGAAACTATTTCTTCCATAATCAGAAACACTTCCATCAAATCTAGAAAACCAAGCTTGAATATCGGTAGCAGTTTGTGCTGATTTAGAGTTAGTTAAATCTCCCTTAGCAATACCTTCGATACTTCTAAATAATACTGGGAATAATTTTCCTATTTCAACAGCAGCTGTCATACCACCATATACTTGTCCAACATATGGAATAAGCATTGGACCTACTTTAAATAAAACCTTTGCTAAGGTACCTCCAACACTTTTATCTAATCCATCTGAATCAAAGAAATCATATTTATTCCATTTACTTCCATCAACAGTTAATGTATCAGAGATATGTAAAATATCTTTCCCTGTAAGTGGTCTATTTCCTAATGTTTCATAAAATGGATCTCCCTCACTATTAAATTTTAAATCTCCTGCTTTATGTGAAACAGTTCTTCCATTTACTTCATGAGTTCCATCTTCATCTCATTGAGCTAATACAAGTGTAGGACGAGCTATAGCACCTAGTCCACCTCATTCATTAGGTGTTCAATCCTCAAACTTACCAGTATCATAATTAAATATCTTATTGGTTTGAGCTACTTCACGTATAGACATAGTTGGACCAGAAGTTTCATATAGATTAACTATACCTCGACTTCTTCTTTCAGGATTAGAGAATTTAACTAATCTTGAACTAACATCCAGTACATCACCGCCGAGAGGTGCAAAATAATCTGCAGGATCATATGTAAATGAATCCATAGCAGTACTTGCTAAATTAGCTTCATCTGCACGATTATATAAGTCTAAAACGTCTTTATAATATGTGTCGAATTTTTGATTATCAAATTCTCCTCTATCGTTTTTAAACGCCTCTTGTATTTCTGGTATACCTTTATAATATTCTCTATCTTTAACATTAGAGTTATCAGGAGTTATTCCTAAATTAACTAACTCTTGAACACTTTTGTCTGGCTGAAAAAATAATGCCGCCAGCCAATCATTTTTCTTCTGATCCATCATACTTTAAAAATTAGCTTTTATGCTTTGTTGTTGTTTTTTCAGATTTGCCTGATTATATATATCTCTATATTCACTAGCACTTCCAATTTCATGATTAGATGCAACAGTTGCAAGTTTAGAATCATGCATAGGCATAAATATCATTCCTTTATACATTGAATTTTTATTGCCATGAAATATTTTTCCAAAGAAGCCTGGCTTAAAGTTATCAACCTTTTTGTCTGATTTCTTTACTACATCTCCTCCATAATTTACATAAGTTGAATAGATATCAAATATTCTATCTTTATCTGGTCCATCAACATGTCATAACCAAGGAGAATTACTATCAAAGTCAATAGCTTTATCACTAGCATAACCTGATAATCCAAAAAATACCATCATATCTTCAGGTCTGAATTTTCATCTATTAGTTTCAGTATCAAACTCTAAGTCTAGATCATATTCATGTAATTTTTCTATCATTCTTTGTCTAGATACATTAGGATTATCTTCAATTCATTCCTCAAATTTTGTATATCGATCATATGCATCTAAGTCAGGCTTATAAACTCCCATTTGTTCTGCATCTCGATCTTTTGGAAGTCACATTCTACTAAGTGAACTAGAACCATCTCAAACAATTCTATTTAAATCAATATCTGATATTCTTTGATCTCCAAAGAAAATAGAATTTTTATCAATAAGATTACCAACTTGAGCTTCATCTAATACAGTTTTCATTGTATTTTGAGTTACTTGCTTTTCGTTTTTATCTAACATTGGATAATCTCTAGTTACAACCTCTAATCCTCCTTTAGCCGTTGAGGTCGATAAAACTGCAACTTTAGGATCTACTACTCTACCTGCAGCAACAGTTTCTAAATAACTTCTATTAACATCCTTATCAGTTCCTCCAGAACTTCCATTACCTGCTTTAGATGCAGTTGAATCATAATCTAAAGCTTGTGTATTTTCTACACTATGATTTGTATGTTCAACTACAGCAATTTGTAGTAATCGTTTTACATCTTCAGGATTACTTGGATTAAAACCTTCAGCAGCTGCTTGAGCTCTTAAGGCATTTTTCATATTTTGTGGAAGGGTCTTATATAAATAATTAACAGCTAAATCAAGACTTTCTTTATCATGATATCCTTGATTAGATGTACTATTTGATTCTGTAACTTTATATATTCCGTCTGGACCATTAAATCCTAATAATTGTTCAAATCCTTTTTCAATTTTATTCTGATATTTAGAAGTATATCTATCAAACTGGTTTGAGGATTTATTAGTTCCGAACGCTCCAATAGTAGCTTTTACATAATCTACTATAGATTTCATTCCAACTGTATTAGATAAATCTGTAAGGATACTATTATTATATGCTAGTTCTGGACGTTCTTCTCGAAGATGAATTAATTGAGAGTTAGTTAATGCTTGATATTTTTGTGGATTTTTATAATAAGTATCTGCAGATATAGTCTTAATACTGCCATCTTTATTATATACATATAAGCTACCTTCATTACTAATTGCAACTTCAGACCCAGATCCTTCTTTAATAATTTGTTCTGATGCAGTTTCATGTAATTCGTTATTATGTTTAATTCTATTAGCTAAAGATTGCAATCTAATTAAATCAGACATATCATATTGATTACTCTGTCCAGATACAAATAACTCACCTAAGTTTTGAGATTTTCTTAAAAAACTGTTAGCTCTATCTAAGAAGTAATCCACATCATTAGGTAATCCATTCTCTTTAAGAACATTAATAATTTCTTTTTGAATAAGTTGTTCTTCTTTATTTTCACTTGTTTTAGAGGTCTGAGTAGCAGCTTGTGTAGGCTCTGCAGCATCTCTAAAAAAGGGGGTATAACTAATACCCCCGTTTTGATATCTCTTTATCTTCATATTTATGACATCATTTTTAGAAATAACTTAATAATGTTATTATTTAGTTCTCCAACAGCCTTATTGATAGCTTTTTGCTGGTCTAGATATTGTTGCTCATCTGTTTTACGTAAATATCTACCGCCAGATTTATAACTATAAGGTATAAATCTTTGAATAGGAATTTGCTCAGGATTAGTATAATTAATTAAATATGGTTTTGTATCTAATTTGTTTCCTCCAAGCCAAAATCTTCTTTGAGATTGCTGATAAGGATTAACTAAAGCCTCAATTCCATATTTACTTCTATTAGTAGCAATATCTCCAGAATATTTGTAATTTAAATAATCATCGATTTTCCAACCACTATATTCTGGATTTTTACCCTCATTCTGTTGCCAATTATAGAACTCATTAATTTTACTATTTCTAAAATTAGTAAGCCAATTACTGAAATCTCCAGCAGCCTTTTGTTGTGCTAATTGAGCTTGTAAAGCTTGTTTTTCATTTAGATCCTTGGCATAGTCTCCTCTTAACTGATAAATAAGATTCTTAACATTTTGAGTTTGTTGCGTAATCTTATTAGCATCAGCCATATCTAACTGAGCTAAACCTTGTGCTCAACGGTTTCTATTCTCATTAGTTATCTGAGTTCTAATATTAGCGTATTGTTGTTTTTGAGCAAGTAACTTATCATTATATTGATCTATCATTTGAGAAAATTTAGCATCTCTTTCTCCTTCTAATTGATCAACATTCATATCTCTCATAAGTCTTTCTGCTAATACTTTATTTGGATCACTAGTCGATGTCTTATATTGACGCATACTTTTAATGCGATCATTATACATTCTATGCAACCCATTATCACTAAATCTAGAGTAAAACTCAGTAGGCATTTGTTGTTGAGAACCTATCATTCCTTTACGAATGGCATCTTTCATTTTTTGGGTAGTACGATTGATACCTATTGTAGAAGTAATAAAGTCTCCTATTCCCATTACCATATCAGGATTAATATTAAATCCTTTTCCTTTGCCATGTCCAAAAGCTGTATAATCAGAGTTATCTGTATTATATGAGGATCTGTTTAAATTAGACAAAGTTCTACTGGTAGAATCATTAAGTAATTCTTCTTTTGAATCTAACCTTCCTTTAAACCCAAGATTATTATTAATTTGAGCCATTTTAGCATCATTTAAAATTGAATTATACTGATTCCTCACTACAGTATTTTGAGGTGATTGAACAGCTTTATTTAAGCTTGTAGAAGCACGTTTAATAGGAGTTCCAACAACAGCAACTGGATCTACTTGTACATTAATCGGATTATTATTTTTATCTAGCATATAATCAGCTACACTAGTTCAATTTTGATCTATTGGAGTACTAAATGTAGGATACTTAGTACCAGGTTGTGCTTTTATAATTTTACCGCCTTTTTTATAAAATACTGGATTATTCTCTGGTTTATAATACCAGAGATGTTGTGGTTGATTACTAAATATTCCTAAGTTAGGAGCTAAGTTAGAATAGATTGGCATTGTAATAGGTCTCCGTTTTAGAGCTGTAACAGATGTAAACATTTCAGGTCCTCCGAAAAATCTTTGAACTTGAGAAGTTTGTTTATCTGCATAGTTCTTAAAATAAGGATTGCTTCTATTAGTTTTTGCATCTCTAGTAGCAGCAGTCTTATTCCAATTTCACCAACCCATATCATCTGGATTCCTATAAGTACTAGGAAGTTCATCATATTTAAATTGTCCTGTATTAAGTCCTTTACTCATTGAAGACTTCCAAGGTTTTTTCCAATTGAAATTTACATTAGAGGAACGTTTAATACCATATTCAGAAAGTAAGTCAGTAATATTATCTGTTTTAGCTTTACCTAACTTTCCAATAATTATTTCTTCTAACTTTTCAGTTTTTTGATTTTTTGGAAGTGAATTGACCGACTCAATCTCAGAACGACCTAATTTAATAGTAGGAAGATTTTTATTATTAGTTGGTTTTAAGGTAACCATATCAGAGTTTCCTCCTTTTAATTTTGCACTTCCTGTGTTACGTTTTAAATTAGCAAAACCTCTAACTCCATTTAATACAGTACGAACATCTTTAATAGTTCATTTACCATCTTGAATATTTTCTCATGCAGTTGCTAATCCAGATGCAGCACTTCCAAAACTAACTCCTCTAGTTGCTCACTTAACAGCATTTGCGACAGCCTTAGATTTCTTTAAAGCTTTAGCTATTTTTGCTGCCTTAGCTCCTGAGCCAATCCCAGGAAGTAAAGTAGCTGCATCTAATCCTAGATTAAGTGCTAAATTACTAACATCGCCTCAATCTAATCCATCTCTAGCAATATCTGCTCCAAAACCAGTTAATGAACCTACTGCACCAACTCCAGCTCCAGCAACATTGCCAAATCCTGGTACAAAAGTAGCACCTAAAGAAGCAGCATCTGCAACTAAAGCTGCAATTTCAGCTTTGTCAGCAGCAGTTAATTGTGTACCATCTCCAATAGTTTTTTCTTCTCCAGCAGCGCGAAGTTTTTTATCTGATTGTTGAATTGCTTGTTTACTAGCTTTTGCACTATTAACTCTATTTGCAGCAACTCCTCCAATTTGATATTTAATAACTCCTCCGTTTTTATTACTTGGAACTCTATAAGCTAAACCTAATTGTTCTAAGCCTTCAGGAGTAGTAATACTTCTTAGAGCAGAATTACCTCCTGTTCCTGAATATTGTTGTTGATACTTACCAAGCGTTTGAGTTTTAATTAAATCCTGAAATAATTGATATAAATCAGGATATTTTTGTCCAATAATTGGATTAAACTTAGCATGACGAGTACTAATTGTAGCTATATATGGATTTCTAATAATATCACTAATATATCCCTTAACTTCTGGATCTCTTAAGATTTCAGGATGTTGCTCAATATATTGTCCTAAACGAGAATCAATATTCCAATAATAATTTCTCATACTATCTTCAGATCCAGGTAAACGACTATTTAATGTATAGTTATCATTTCCTGGGTTTTCGTCATGAAAATAGTATAATTGAGTTTGAGGATTATAATACAATGTAGCTCTTGTTTGAGGATTTGAAGCATCTCCAGTACTTGCTACTTCTTTATATCCTCCAGTATTTCCTATAGTATAGTAACTATTAAAAGCAGTTGTAGGATTATTTTCATAGTAAGAATTAACTATATTTGGATCTAATTGCTCTTGTAAAGTATTATTATAATTAATTCTTTGTTTAGTTAAAGGATCAATATATACTCTTTCTGCTAAAGTTCTTAAAGGGTGTCCATAGGGATCAAACTGAGAAGAATCTTCAGGATTGTAATTAGGAAAATAATCATAAACTAAAGGATCACCTGCTTGTCTAACATAGTTACCAGTTAGATCTGCAGCATATCGATTTGGTTGAAAATACGGGGACCACATTGGATTACCTTCTGAATCAACAGAAGTACTAAACCATGGAGATCTAGAACGATTTTCATCCCAATATTGTTTAATAATTGAAGAATTACCAGCAGTTCTCTTATTATCTGCTACAAAATCTAAATACTTTTGAATTTTAGATAAACTATCTTGGTCATCACCCCTATATACTTTTCCATTAATAACAAATAAACCAGAGTCATCTGGAATATAATCCGCATAACTTCCATATTTTCTTTTAAATTCATTATTAAGTCATGCATCTCCAGTTCCAATATATGATAATAATTCTGGATTATTTATAGTTACATTCCCATTTGAATCAACGTTAAATAGGTTATGATACTTATCATAATCTCATCCTGCTTTACTTCAGTTTTCTTTTGTTTTCTTAAGTTCTTCTTGTGCAGGATCTACTTCTTTTTGAGCTTGAACAGGTTTACTTCCTCCTAAAAAGATACCAATATCATCTAATGCCATAGCATCTTCATCCGTCCAATTTCCTTGTTCAAGCCTAGATATAATATCTTCTATGCCTTGCTCGCCATATTTATTGTAAAAGTCTATATAAGCTTGCTTATCTAAATCATTATAGCCTTTAAATTGATCATTATCCCCATAACCTGCAATATCTTTTAGACTACGAAGTCTTCTAGTTGCTTTTAGATTATTAGCTCCATTTATATAAACTCTATTTCCATTTACTAATTCAAAATCTCCAGTATCTTTATTACGCTTATATTCCATAGTAATATCACTAGACCAATCTCTAATATTAATTGGATCTAATGCTTCTACTGGCTTTTTATATTGAAAATCCTTTAAAGCATGAACTGCATTTCTTGCAGTATTTTCTTTTCCCCTTCATAGATTTCCAAAACTTCTGCCAAGTCTACTTCGACGTTTACCTAAACGTTCTGCTTGATTATTAGTAACATCAAACTGTACTCCTTCTAATCTATCGGCACTAGAATCATATGATAAATTAGCACCTGATCTTAGAGCATCAGTTATTTTACTAAATTGATATGCAGTATCTTGATCTAATGTTTTTCCATAAGAAGACATCTGATTTAGAAAATCATCATCAACCTGATATTGATTACCATCTATAGTAAAAGTGCCGTATTTTTGAGTAGGAGTAGAACCGCCTTGTTGATATTTAATTACTTGTGCCATTTTATCACACTTACTTTATATATAAAAAGGGAGATTGATCATGTCAAATCTCCCTTTTATCTAATGATCATTAAATTACTTTTTGCCGAAAAACTTATTTTTCATTTCTCCGCCATTTTCTTTTTTAGCGCATTTCTTACGACCTACTATTTTTCCACCCTTTTTGAAAACTGGTTCTCCTTCAGGAGCTTGACCTACAGGACCCTGCGGGCCTTCACTCATAGCTTGCTGTAAAAGTGCTAAAAAGCCTTCACATACTTGCATTGCTGCCTGGCAATCTTGTGCCTGTAATGCTTGAGCTGCCATTTCGCCTAACATTTGTAATGGATCTTGTCCACCCTGAGGACCAGCAGGTGCTGCACTAGGTGCGGGAGCTGCTCCACCTTCTTGAAATTTCTTAACTTTCATAATTTAAATTATTTTTAATTTTATAGATATCTCATAACTCTATGATTGTCATATATTCATTTAATGCCCAAAGATAATACTTTAGTTCTTAATATCCAAATAAAATTACTAAAATTTTCATTTACACTAAATTTTTATGAAAACACTTGCCACATTAGCAATAATATATTATCTTTGTCCTACAACCCAAGAGTATAAAATGAGTCTATTTCATTCTCTTTGGAGATGCTAGATTAAACATGAGGCAATATAGGGTTATAAAAGATAGTTAATATCTTTTAAGGAGAGTAAGAAATTACTCTCCTTTTTCATTTTCTAGACTATATAAATATGTTACCTGTAAACTATTATGGGGCTGGCACATATTCTGGTTTTCTTTTATCTTGTTTTTCTAGTATTTTAAACATGTATTTACCTAATTTTTTGTAGGCATTTTCAGTTTTTTCTCTGTTAGCTTTTTTAGCTTTCTTTATTAATTGCTTAGTTTCCAGGCGACTAATAATGCGTTCACCTCCTACAAGATCCATTTGAGGTTTGCCATCAGATCCAAGAATGTACATTTTATCTACTTCTTCTTCGCTGATATCATCTTCATCATCCTCAAAATCTAACTCATCTCCTATTTGAATTCCAGAATTAGCATTAACTTCAAGTACATATTTAGTGGTGTCTTCAGAATCAGAAGGTTCAGAAACTATAACTTCTGAACTATGAGCTTTACCTAATACAACATTATAAACTTCATCGTCTTGATCTATGAAGATTAGATCAATATCAAATTCCATTTCCTCTGTATTAAATACAACCTGACCCTGATCTTCAGGCATAACAAATAGCATACCTTCATCATCATCCATAGATTCTACATTAGAGAGACCTTGAGTTCTTTCCTCTTCTGTTTCTGCAACTAAGACTTTATATTTCTTATCTGCTATTTCAATTATCGTTTCTTTCATCATTAAAATTATTATATAATCCAAAACCAAGCATTACTGGTATATTTCCTATTGCATATTTCATTTTAGAATCTCAGTATTTAGAAGGTTCTTTTGAAACTCCTAGATTTTTTCAAAAACTTATATCTTCTAATTCTTCATTACGTAAGTCTCCGATACGATCTAAATAATCATTAAGGTACCGTGTTCGTAAATAAGGTCTTTTAATTATCTCCTCAAATTCCTTCTCTGGCATTTTTTCTAGAAACTCAAATAGCTCGTTTCTATCAGAATTAATTTCAGGATATCGTCCGTTTCTTTTATAAAATTCATTTACAAACTCTTCACGGAGTTGTTCATTAACAGCTCTACGTTCTATTGTAGTATTACTTCCAGGAATAGTCTCTATTCTAGTTGGATATGCCTCCGTGATTAATTTTTCCTGTTTTGAAGTTAATTCAGTTGGCAATATCTGACCGTCATATACGTATTTATGATTTAATTCATGAGTCATAGTAGATCTATTAAACCCAGTATTATTTAAGAATACATAATTTGTTAAGTCCCTTTCATTAGATCGTTTAGGAAAGAAATATCCATGAGCTAATTGATTTCCTTTAGTAGAATTATAAATCGCTACTCTAGGATTAGTTGAAACAATATTTGATACCTTATATCCCTCTCGTTTAGCTATATTATATGGTATAGATTCAAAGTATTTAGTTTTTTCTGAAGGTACTGGAAGATCTTCAATAATATCTAATTCTTCATTTTTAAGTTTTATTTTTGATAAATCGTCTCCAGTTTTAGGATGTTTTTTAGTAAAAGTATTTGGAGTTTTATCTTTAACTACTTCTGCATATTTTCTAAGTTTATCTAAATATCGTTTTCTTAACTCAGAATTAGTTGAATTTTGTGTATTTGTAGGAATAGAAGGAAACGTATATGGTTGAACTCCTTGGTTAAGAAATCTATTTCTAGTAAAATTTATTCCTCTTTTTAATAATCCTAGACTACCTCCAATATCTAATATATCTCCAATTCCAGATAAAACAGCTTTTCCATAATTTCCTGCTTTAGCTTCTCTATAAGTTTTTTGTACTCCATTATCACTAAGAAAATTTCTAGCTCCATCAACAGTTAATCCTATGTCAATTCCTGTTTTAATTCACTTTGGTAATTGACTATATATTCAAGATGCGCTTGGCGCTGCCAAAGCTCCTGCTCCAATTATTGCTGGAGCATACATAGCTGTATTTAATCCTTCATACTCTCTTCTCTGTCTAGCAGCATCCTCTCCTATCTTTCCTAACAACTCTCTAGCTTCTTCATTTCCACTATTTGCAGAAGATGTTAATGTAGAAATGTGTTCTCTATATTTACTAGGATTAGTTTCTTTTAAATCGTTAATTCTTGTCTCTAAAGATGTAGTTGGCTTTGGAGGAGTATACAGCTCTGGATTTTTATTGATATTATCCAGAGCTGTAACAACTTGTGATCTTATATCTAATGGCATATTACTCTATACTTTTAATTAAACCACTTCTATCATCTGTGTTTTTTAGTAATTCGTAGCAGATAAGTTTACCAGCTTCTATAGCTATATCATCAGATGAATCATCTTGATATTGCTTATATAATCTCTCTAATTCATCAGTAAACTCTTTACGAAAGATAACTTCTTCTTTTTCAATTTCTGCTTGCTGAATTACTCCTCCTTCTCCCTGAGCAACAACTGGAATACCTTTACTAGTAATTTGTCCTTCTAATTCAGGATTTATTTTTTCTAAATTGTGCTTTCTAGCATGTAAAGCACCTTCTGGTATTAGATTCATTTTTCCTCCAAGTTGAAACTTTTTAGGTTCTGTGGAGTTGGTTGATCACCTACTTATAATTACTCTTGCTTCATCTAATTCTGGAAATTTCATTCCGTGTTTAGCTAATGAGTATAATTGTTGACCTCCTGAAAATCTTAATTGATTTTGAGTATTAAGAGACATTGCAGCATCACTATCAAGTCTTTTTTTGTTAAAGTCAGTTATATCTGCCTTCTTATTATACATAGATCAAGCGTTAGCTATTTGTTTTTCTTTCTTTCCTTTTCCAAATAATATACTTTTCCCACCTAGATCAGACGCAGCTTGTTCTTTATTAAAAGAATAATCAGACGCCACACTACTTCTATCAAAATTGTGTTTAGTTAACTTACTACTAAATAAACTTGCAGCGTTTCCAATAACAGGAATACTACTAATAACTTTATCTCCTGTAGATACTCCATCAAGCTTTTTACCTGCCATGCCTGCTATGCCTCCTAATAAATCATCAGCAGCACCTACCGCCATTCCTATTGGCCCTAATTTATCAGTAACTGATCTAATTCCAGATTTAATTGCAGCAGCTTGTTCTCCTCCATTTGGTCCTCCAATATTTCCAATAGCTCCTAATGCTTGAGAAACTATATTCATACCTGTAGAACCCATAAAGTTTCCAAAACCACTTGTTGGTTTTGTTAAGTTTAATGACGATGCTGAGCTTTTAAGCTTTGGCATATCCTGTTGGATTGTAGTTGAAGATTTTTTCATGAAACTAGATTGAGGCATGCTAGGCATAAGATTTTTATTTACCTTACTAAGCATATCTACATCCATAATTCCTGCTACTTCTCCTCCAGTAATTAACTTATTTATTTTTCTATATTTATACATATCCTTGAGTCATTATTGTATGTAAAGCAGAGATGGTAGCTAATTGAGTTCCATTATATCTAACTCTAATAATCGCATATTTATCTCTTACTCTTGTAGATTTAAGAGTCTCATTTTCATAATATATTGGCTGAATAACTGTATACCACATATCATGATTATAATATATATTTCCTAACCTTCTGCCATACTCTTTAATATTTAAACAATCCTGATGTACTAATAACGAATATTCATTACGCATATTATCTCATGTAACAGTTGTATAATATTCCTTTTTCGTATTTTTATCATCGTCTTTATCTAATAAAATCTTAGGAAAAATATTTGTAATACTTTCTCCCTTTTTAATTGAAGAATAAATATTTTCTTTATCAAAATCGTATACATCTCCAACAATTTCTATTTCGAGAGATTCTGGTTCTACATTATTAGAAACAATAACTAAATTATCAAATATTTTATGTAGTCCAGCTGGAGTATTAACAACAAATTCAAATTCGAATGGTTCTTGTTTATCATACCATTTAGTTGGGAATATTCTTCTCTTTGAATCTGGATTATTATAATCTACTTCATCAATATTTCCAGCTCTACCGTGTAAATATATATTGTTTAATAAAGCTTTTCTTCATTTATTTTTTTCCTCTGCGGATTTTAATTGATTTTCAGGAATAAGTAAACCTATATCATAAGATCTAGTTGCAGCAAATACTAAATAATCATTATTACTTACTTTAGAACTATTATATATTCCTTTATATTTAGATAAAAGATATGGAGTATATTCTATATTTATAATATAATATAGATATTTACTATTAGTATTCTTTTTAAATTTAATTACAGTTTTATCCTCTTTATTATAAACATAAGATATATAATATACATATAATGCATATTGTTGAGAAGCTTCGTTATTATCCTTTGTTTGAATTCTAACTCCATCTAAAGTTAAATATTCTTCTCCTACCTTTCAAAAATATAATCCTGTTTCTTCATCTTTTTCAGATTTAGGAATTATTACGTTGTTAGCTTCAATTATAAAATTATCATTATCAACCTTTGCTAAACTATAATCATTTTCTGCATGTTTGTCTATTAGTACCTCTGATTTAACTCTTTCATCTCAATAATAACCTGTAATTTTTACAGATTGAATATTGAAATTTGCATATTCTGAATTAGAAATAAATCTTAAATCTTTATCAATATTTATATCATCTCATAACCCATTTCATGGATTCATTGGAGCAATTATTGATTCTGATTGTTTCCTAAGATTATTATTTAAAATTCCATAGATATTTGTTTTAGAAAGATCAAAGCTAAAATAACTGTTATATAGATTACCTGAAAAGAATGGAGTTCATGAGTATCTAGTTACTCACATTTTTCGTACCTCATTATAACAGATATTCCAAATTTTATCTTTATTATAAAAAGTGAACATCACATCATTTTTATACGAGTTAAAATGAGTCTTTACATTTCTAACTCCTAGAATAACAGATTTTTCGAGTTTCTTTAAATTGATATTATCATTTAAATATCTCTGAATATTAAATTCTGATATTAACTCAAATCCTTCTTCTGACAGTTTTCAAATTTTCTTAGCATATGTATCTACTCCATACAAAGCTCTTGGAGTTCTAATAATTGAATCTTTCCAACTTGATCCATACATATCAGAGATCATTGTCATTTGCTTTTGAAGAACTCCAGAACCATACATATGAATGTTTTGTCCTTGAGTAGTTTGAATTAGTGCTTTTTCATTTACAGGAACTATAGCAATAGCATGTTCAAAGACACAAAGAATATTATTTTGTCAAGGAAGTATTTTAACAATTCCTCCATACTGCCTGTCCATGTCTTCGTATGACAATCCTTGAAATACTTTATATGAGTTTTTAAACGAACCGTCTACTTGAACATTACTAAACATTATTCTAGTATCAAATATATCTTTAATATATGGTACTATTTCAAAAGCGTAATTTCTTTTTACTCCTACTGTAGTATTATACCCAAAGTTTAATAATGCAGATTCAGGAATCTTTGCAGATGATTTTACTGAAATATCATTTACAGGATAAAAGTTTCTATAGTTTCCCATTAATGCGTATTCATCTGTATTGAATGGATCTAAAGACCGTAATCCAATATTTGAATTAGATAAACACTTATATACAAACCATGTTCCAATTGGAACTGCGTCTACATCAGCTTTATTGATTGCATCTCAATCTGTAGTACTTCTAGCTCCTTTAAAATTGTCTTTCCAGCAATTAGGATCAACAATTGTATCGTTAATAGGTACAGAGGTTGAAGTAAAATTACGATGCATTCTTGTACATACTGTTCCTGTAAAGCAGTCTCCTCTAAATACAATAGGAACTGTATTTAAATTAATATTAGTTTTATATGTAAAAGATATTGGAATTAACTTTTTGTTAGTTGAATTATCTATAGCTAAATAGTCTTTACGCAGTTGCGTAAATGTAAATTCTGCAAAGTTAGGATTATCAGTAATGTACTTTTTAATTGCTATATTATCATCAGTACTATCATCTATACTATCCTTATATTCTAATGCGGTATTTAGATAATCAATCAAATCCTTCTCAAATTCATAATCTGAAACCGAAGTTTCTCATAATGGACAATTTTTAGTAACAATTTGATCTTTTTCTATATCGTTAACTACTTCTTCATCAGATAAGCTATATCTATCACTAACTGCAAAAAATGGAGAATTATCTCTCATTCTAATTGTAAAATATTCTTCAAGAAAGGCTTCACTGTAATTCTTTATATAAATATCATATAAACAATTATCCTCAACATCTCCTTTAACTCCAATAAAAGATGTAAATATACCTCTGATATAATCAGTTGAAGTTGCGTTATCTGTAACAGTGTGCCCAAAAGAAACTACTTGTTTTAAATCCTCTTGCATACCTGCTTTTGTACTAAAAGCATAATCGTCAAGAATTCTTTGAGGTACTTCAGAATCAACATAAATTAATCCTTTTACTTGTTCAGAATCTGTTCCACTTTGAGTTTTATAATTTGGATAATAAATTCTAGTCTTAATATTCTTTAAACTATCTTCAAATTCAGTTTTTCTTATTAAGTTAAACTCAGACCCATTAAATAAAGATTGCAGTTGCTTATCTACATAAGAATCAATACACAATAACCCAGAACTAGATTTCATATTACTAACAATCTTTCTAGAATTATATTCTGTATTTAATACCCGAGATGTATTTATGAATGATTCTGCTATATACTTAGGACTTCCATTTTCTGTACCATCTCTAAGTGTAGGAACACTACTAGCTTCATCAACTCCAATACTAAAACCTTGTGCTAAAAAATTAGGTATTCTTTTTTGGCGAACAAAAAAGTACCCTTTAATATTATATTCTTTAAGCTTATCTATTACAATTTCTGGAATTTGAAATTGGATTCCAAGTGGAACTACTCTCTGATTACTGTAATCAATTATGTCTATATCTTTACTAAATCTAAATACTCCATTAGTATTTTCAAGTTTAGTCTTATCTAGAAAATCAGTAAACTCAATATCTTCAATTTTATTTTCAAACTTAAAGTTTATTTTACCTTCTTTCTCTATTGTATAGTTAAAGTCTATTCCTCTTAAGTTATATACTGGAGATAAATGATCATCATTAAAGATATAAACTATTCCAAATCGATATAGTTCTTTTGGAAAATATCCTAATCTATAATATAGATTTTGTGGAGAGTAGTATTCTATTTGAGAATCGTCAAGATTTTCTTTAGTTACAAAAGTATCAGGATGAATATATCCTATATTATAATTTTCATCCTGAACTTCTTTAGCTACTATATGTAAAGATAAATTTCTTAGGCCAGTGTTTTCATCTTCATTTTTCTCTACATTAGCAAAAAATAACATATTTTGTACTTGTGTTTGAGTTTTCACACTCTCAACATAATTGTACTGAATATTTAAATCTTCAACCGTTACTTGTGAAGTTTCTTCATATCCAGTAATAGTTATTAGTTGTGAACCAGAAACAATTTCATAATTAACATCAATTTTATATGTTTCTTGAACTAGTACTCCATTTTGATCACAAGTATTTCGTAAGCAGTATAGATTAAAGTATTTAAAAGAAGTGTCTATATTATAAAAGTTAAGTAATATTGACTTATCTGTTCTTTCATCCATAAAAGCACCACTACATGTTTTTGGATTATTAATAGTTCCTTTAAATACAGAAATTATACCAGTTTCAGCAACTATATCTGTTTCGTTAAAACCCTCATCGAGATATTTTAAATAGAAAATATAGTTACCTCCTTTTAATTGCCCAAAAGTTGAAACTTTGTTAAGCTTCAACTTTGGGATCTTTTGTACATTTCTAAACAATCTAGTTTCTTGATCAAGAAAACTTTCATCATATAGATTAGATTGTTTATTTTGATTTCGATTAATAACTTTGTATCTATCTCCTTCTAATAAGGTAACTCGGCTATTAATTATACGTGGAGGATTTATATCATCATTTAATATTAAGTTTACAGATCCATCATAACTTTGTTGACATTCAATATCAATTGGGTTTTCTAAATTAATATTAAGTTGATCATTATCTACTTGAAAGTTAGTAATACTACCATCATCAGCCTTAATATTTCTTAGTGGATGATATTCTCAAGCGACATCTCCCTCTGTTTTATATTTTTTAACTTTTAAAGTTACATCCATATTACCTATCACATGTTATTGTACTACATTGTGCTATATCGACCCATCCTCCATAAGTTTGAGACATTGCTAAGTCTCCTTTACTTAAGTTTGAATCATCATCAATATATACTCTTCCCTCCTCATATCTAAGATATTTAACAAGTGTAGATAACTTAATCATGTTATCTTCCTCTTTGTAAGATTCATGTAAGTATACTTGTTTATTACTTAAATTTTCAAGTTGATTAAAAGAATCTCTTAATTTATTATATTTATTGTTAACATTTTCTACAAAACTTGCTAATGCTATTTGTATATTATTATCACTTGTAAAATAAAATGTTTTAGATACAGGAATTCTAGAAGTAATTTCATTATCTATTTGAAGTTTATCCTTAATTTTATCTATTGAATCTTTTAAATTACTTGAACCGTTATATGTATAACCGTAATTAAATTTAACAATAGCATTTAAAGCCTTAGTCTTAAATGAATCAAATTCTTCTTTAGATAAAGATATAGTATAAAAATAATAAGATATCTCCATAACCGTATCTGCAATTCTAACATAAGCCATTATTGCTGTATATAGTAGCATTGCTTGCAATTGCATAGTATCTCGCTGATTATTATCAATCGGCATTCCTTGTACAGGCGGAAACGAATAAAATATAGCTCAAGCTCTATCAGACCTTTTACTGGGAATTAATAAACCAAATAACCAATACTCATAATTTGGATACTCTGTAGTTGCACGAATTTTTTTATGATCTTTTCCATTTCTATTATCTGCTGCAAACATCATCGGTCCTTTTATAGCAGAAGTTACACTTCTCATTTGACTTGATTTTAAGTGCCCACTACTAGAGGTCATAGAATCTCTAGATAATCCTCATTTATCATATTTAGAATCTTCATTACTATAATCTCAACGTTGACCACTATCAGGATTTAATACATTAATATCTGTTAAAGTAATTGGAATAGATTGAGTAGAATTCGCCTTAAAATAACGGTTACCTATAACTTCTCATTTATCTACTCATGATTTATGTTTTCTTCACTCAGTAGACATATTATTTTTACTTCAAACACAATAAGTTACAAACGATTTTAAAGATATTTGATTTTTATTATAATCATAAGTATTATTTCAATTAGAATCAAGAGTACTAAGATTATTTAAGTTTTTTTCATTTTTAGCTCTAGTTTTTCTAATTGGAGAATTACTTGCAACAGATAATGCATATTGATCATATATATCAAAATAAATCTCCACATTTTTATCAATATATTTTTTATTAGAATCTTTATTAGATCTAATATTAACTTTGTGCGATTTATTTAAAGTATCTATAAAATAACAATTGCTTCCTATTTGGCTTAATATTAAATCTTTTCAAAGTCTTCCAATAGAATTATCATATTGATTTTTTGGAAGAATTATTTCAAATAAATCCCCTTTACCTTCTTCCTGAAGTATATATCTTTGTGCAGATCGAACATTTGCGCTTCCGACTTTATTAGTTGTTTTATTTTCCGCTACAAACGCGTCTCCATAATATTTTTTAATATTATCATCGTTTTCAAAAGTATCTTCTATATTTAATGTAGATATTTCAGTATAATCATTACTATCAATATTCTTAATAAGAATAACATCTGTTGGAACTTGATCTAACATCTTATCAAAATTATTTATTGTAACAGTTAACTGATGAGATATATTACTAGCTCATAATTCTGCAGTTATACTTTTGTAATTATCTCAAGCATAAAAATAATTAGTAAGCTCAGATATATATAATATTTGTTCCTTTTTGTCTCCTAATATTATATTAGAATCAGTTTTAATAAAATAGTATACTTCTAAAGTATAAATATCTTCTTTATCAAAATGATTTATGTTTGAATTATAATCTTCTGAATAGTAAGGAATATCAACAATATTTATTCCATTATAATCTAATTCATTTCACGAATATACTTTTGTACCATTATTTAATGTTATTTCATCTCCTACTCCTTCTATAATACATTTTTTATATTCGTAAGGAGGTTCAGGAGAATAACGATATAGGTTATATCCAATATTTATACCTGGAGCTGCTTTAAAATCAAAGTATAATGTTGTAGAGTTTTGATCTACATAATACTTAAAATAATCTTCTCCAAATGTTATTTTATTTGCATCAATTGTTTGAGATTCAGTACTGATTACTGTTGTAAACTGATCATATATTATATAGTTATCTCCAACTTTTAAAGCAGGAGTAACGTAGTTGTATTCTATATCTGTTTTTTGATATGTTGTATGTAAAATAGATTGAACATCATTATACTCTAAAATAGAAATTTCACTCGGTTCAATTTTATAATGTTTTTCATTAATATCAGATTTGATATCTGATGTATCATGAAATATAAAACATAAATTATCTTTAATGTAATTTAAACGAATATTATCATACGTTTCTTTACTTCAAATAGTTTTTAGTTTTAGATTTCCAGTAGGAGTTACAACATATTTATTATCAGTAGTTTGGTTTACTGTTACATTTGATTGTTCAAAATATACTCCAAATTCTTCTGGAGTATTAATTTCAAATCTTGCAGCTAACCAACCAGGTATTTCTCAAGAAATTGGTTTATAATCTGTACTAGTTTCAACATCTTGTTCAGTTCTAAAATTAATATAATTATTTATTCTATATAACTTATTTTCATCAGTTAAAACATATAGATTTAAATGTTGCCAATTTAATTTTTCTGTAGATGAAGAAAGTAAATCTTCTGATTCTCCTTTGTCGTTTTTATAATATAATAAATATTCGTCTCCTGGAGATAAATAAAAATTAACATCCTTATCTTTACTTAATAAAGTAACAGATTGATTATTTATATTAGAATAAAAACTATATATGTCGTCTTCTAGCTCAATAAAATTTAAACTATTATTTGTATTATCTCCTTCAATATTATTAAAAATAGTTTGAGGTGCAGGAAATGTACCAATTTCTGCTTTATTTTCTATAGGATTATAAGATATTATATATAATAATCCTCCATGTTCTTTTAGTCCAACTGGAACGTAGTTTGGAGTTAAACTTCCTTGTTGAAAGGCATAATTACCCATATCATTTTGAAGAATAAATTCGTCTCCATTATATGTAATTAAAGTTCCATTTAGACAGTCTGTCATAACAGTATTTGGAGTTACTAAAGGATGAAGGTCCTTAATCATTCCTCCATTAAACTGACTAGTTTGTGTTAATCTTTCCATATTAAATTAATTTCAATATACCGTCTTCATCAACTTGCAAAGTTCCAGATTTATCTCCAATTGTTACAGTTCCATCTGAATTTATTACTATTGCTTTTGTCTCAAAATCTCCATCTACTGATATAGTAAATGCTTTTGTTTCTAAGGACCCATCCACATTAAATGTAGCAGATTTTGTTTTAATTAATCCTGTTGAATCAATTAAATAAGATTCTGTTTCAATTTTACCTAAATCTCTATTAATTGTAATTCACAATTGATCCTGAACTTTAACTTCCGCTAAAGTATTACTGATTTTTAAAAAAGGCCATGCTATATTTGGATTTATCAAAGTACAATTCTCAGGGCAATAAATTCCATTTCCAGTTAATTCTCCAAATATAGAATCAGTAATTCCACTTAAGTTTCCAATAGCTCCAATACTATTTCCTATTACATCTAGGTTAATATAATAATCAGGAATACAAGATAAATCTTCATTTACTGTATAGTCACTTAAATTATAAGTTCCTATTACTTCTTCATTATTATTAATAATACTATAATCTTCAGAAGTTTCTATATGAGAATTTTTAAAAGAATAAGTTTGTAAATCTGTAACTATAGATATAGTTGATTCACTAACAGAAGTTACTATTGCGTTAACTACTACTGTATTTGACTCTTCTGTTTCATACTCAGAAGTACAAATATTATTAACAATATTTCCATTCTTATCTTTGTAAATAATATTTTCAGCTGAAAAAGTAAATTCTGTTCCAATTTCTAATGTACCTGAAGAGAATTCTATTGTATATCCAGTACCATTATACTTAGCAGGAATTGTTTCTAAATATATAATTTTAGATAATATATCATATAATGAACCCTGAGACTTAGTTTGAATTGTTTTTCAAGTATCTAAATTTTTTGGTTTAAATACGATTCCAGAATTATCCATATATTCTACAGTTTCTGGAGTTCAGTTATAATTACTGTTTATAATTTCAAATAAATTAGAAGCTAGTGTATAAAAATCATCTTCAGTAATAATTTCGCTTTGATTAAAAAGATTATGAATAATAGTAAATATATCTACATTATAACTAATAAGTTTTGAATTTAAAAACTCAGAAAAATTAATAACTTTAACACTAGATCCAATTTGTATATTGCCTATTAAATTTTGAAATGATAAATTTTCTATATTACCGTTAGTAACTGAGATAGATCTAGCTATGATATTACCATCCTCTACTTTAAAGTTTCCATCAGATGTACCAATAGATTCAAATTCTAGTTTATCTGTCTTTTTTATAAAATCAGATGCAAAATAACCATCGAGATATTCAGCATTTAAGTTATTTATTCTAGTATTATCTCCATTAATAACAAATGCAGGATTTCCATTAAAAATAACTGTATCATTAAAAGTATTAGTTGTAGAAATTGACGGTCCTTCTGTATCTTCCTCTTTATCAAATGGAAGGTACGTTTCATTATCCGTATAATATATATTATCTCCAGGTGCAAAAATAATTTTTGAATCTCCAGGATATTCTAATTCTCCAGAAAGATAAGGCCCCATTCCTTCTTCTGCAATTATAAAATTAGACTCTGCAGCATTAGAGCTTTTATCATCTGCATTTTCTGTATCGTATTTCAAAGTATAATACTTATCTCCAACTAGCACTCTAATATTTCCTGAGGTTCTAAAAACTAAGTTTTTGTAAGGATTACCTATTCTTTCTTCTTTTGCCATATTAAATCATTATTATTTTGTTCTTTGCATCTCTATACGCAATGTATTCGAAATTTCTTGTTGTAATTTCACTTTTTAAAAACGTTCATCCTACATCAATAGGATAATATAGTTTAAAGAAGTGTGTTCTAGATTTATCTAAAAAACACTCTTCTTGTATTTTATATAACTTCAAATCTCTAAATTTTATTTTAGCTCTTCGTTTTGAAGTTATCTGAGTTTGATAAAATTCTCACTCAGCTTCTGTTAGACCGAAATAGTACGCTCCGTTATATACTTCTTGAGCGTACTTATATTTCAGTCTTAATTTAATACGATGTTTAATATTATTATATCTAACTCTTTTATAATCATCAAAAAACATCTTTCCACAAAAAGCAGTATAGTTATGATTTCCTAAAACTACATCTGCTCCACTTTTAGCTAATAAATGAAAACTACTAAAACCGTGTTCTATAACTCTTTTTAACTCATCTTTTGAGATCTTTGGATATTTTTCTTGTATAATACCTAAATAATCGTCTAATTCTTTAATCATAATTAATAGTACACTTTTGCTTCTTCAGTATATTGATCTATGAGTTTTTTAAGATATTTATCAACATAGATTGGTTTTTCCATAGTTTCTTTATTATGCTTCATATATCTATATACTAGCTGGTTTCCTGTAAATTGAGATAATACAAAATCAATATTATTAAATTTACCTCTTCTATATGCTTGTTTAAAGTCTTCATCTGCAATTTGTTTCATAGAAATTTCTCCATAATTCCCAAAACGCAGAGGTAGTACAAAGGTAACATTATTATTTATAATATCCAATAAGATCTCATAAAAACAGTCATCAAAAATCTTAGCAGCTAGATTCTTACGATCTTTATATCTATTTTTTACTCATCTTCCTTTTAATAACTTAGGATTTAACCCATTATATAGTTCCCTAGAGTTAAAACCATGAGGAAACATTTTTTTATTCATTAGTTAACAGGTTTAAATGATTTCTTATATTGCTTTCTATCCCAACGTGTACGAGCATCAAGAATCTCATTCATTTCATTTTGCGAGATATGTTCAGGAACTCTGGCATCACTACAAGCTCTCAATCATTCTTGTTTAACTGCTTGAGCTATTTGAAAAGAATTACTATCTCTTAATACAAGACTCTTTTTATATAAATCAATATATGCGGCATATGCAGCTAACGCAGTTAATTCTTTATCTGTTATAAGTGGCAGTCCATCATCATCTACAATTACACCATGATATAGTACAGATACATTCGAATAATCTCTATCAAACTCTAATGCATTATTTATCTCATTATAATTTAATAGTTTTCCTGATTGATATAAAGGATCTTTATTTCATTTTCAAGCTTCATTATATCTTTCATAATAAGCATTTTGAACTAATGGAAATATACTAGTATCTGAAGTAGATTGAAAGTCTTCAAATGGAATTGTCACAGATTCTATAAAAGATAAATTACAAGGTAATTCTAGTATTCTGTTTGTAGTATCTCCTACATATCTATACATTCTAGAATGTTTGTTACCTATTAACTGTAAACCATTTAAAACTATATCCTCAAAATTATCAGGATTTATTGTAACCCCATATAATATATTGGCAAGAGAATATACAGAATTTATATTATTTAACTTCATAATTATTTAGGAGTTTGATCGTTAGGCGTAACAGGAGTTGCAAGTTGACGATACCAGCGAATATATTTCTCAGTCATTCTTTTAATAATTTCATCAGATAAAATTCCACAATCTAGATATACCTCAGGGTTTTCAGAACAACAATCTCATTCTAAAAGCTTTCTTGGATCTAAGAATAGTGCAATTACAGATATATATTTTACAAAAGGAACATTAAAAATATATCCGTCCATATTACCATTAGAATTAATTGCAGTATCTATATAGACATATGGACTTCCTGGTTTATTTTTTCTATACTTATGAAATCTATAAGTTTCATCTGTATAAATATTATAACGAGTATGTCTATCTATACTGCCAACAAATCTTATTGTATCAATTCCGTTTATATAAATAATCGGTGGAATTTCAAAATGTAATGCTTTTTCTCCAACTTGTAAATCACAACATTTTGACATATAATCACAATCAACTTCAATACAATTAATTGCTAAAAATAATTCGTCTAAAGTTAAAATTCCTTTTAAAAGAAATTCTCTCATTATCTGATTACGTTCAGCTACTACTTCATCCTGAAGTTGTTCTACAGATATTTTGGGATTTGAAGTAATTCCAGCTAATCCAGTTACTGTATTATTATATACAGCACTTGCTATTTGTTCTATTGTCATAAACTTCAGTTTAAAAAATTAAAGGCAGGACAGGGAAATACCCCGCCCTGCCTTCTTCTAGTGATATATGTTAAAAGGAGTATTAAGCTCCTACTGTAAACTCTTGTTCTGCTACAGCATTACCATAAGAGGCTTTAACTGTAAACTTATCATCTTCTGCTGCAGTTTGTCCTTTTTTTACAGTAAGCTTACCATCGTTATCGATTTGATACTTACTATCTTCTTCTTTAATTGAATATTTAATAAGATTTGGACTAACAGCGGGACCAGATACATTTGCTTTAATTATTGCTTTTCCTTCGTTAATATCCTGTACTGAAACCTTAAGTGCAGATACGAATTCGATATTAATTAATTCAGTATTATCAGGACTAACAACTTTAATTGAATCGTCTCCAAATGCTTCTTTGATTGCTGTTTCAAACTCATCAGCAATAGAACTCAATACATAGAAAGTATGAGTAGTAATTGACTTCAGAGCCTGACCAACAGTACCTTGTCCATGAAGACCTCTACGAGGTGAGCAATATCCAAAAGAATATTGAACATAGAGACCACCCTTAACAGGATACTCCTCTTCATTTAAAGCATCATACCGAAGATTAGGATAACTTGGGAATCGAAGATTCTCCTGAATCCATGCGGCTGTACCAACTTCCATTTCATTAGGAACATAGCTATCTTTGCGGTTAGCTTTAGAAAGTGCATCAAATACTGTAACATACGTCCATTCGTTGCAAGCATCTGCAGGACATCCGTTGTTATCTGCAAGTTGTAATTCAGCTACTTTAATAGTCTGATGTGAATCAATTCCACTAATTTTTACTTTATTAGTATCAACTTTTGTAACACGTGCAAATCTATAATTTTCAGGAATCGCCATTTCGATAGCTTTAATCATAATTTCCTGAGCATCAGCAAGATTGCTAGCATCAAGTTCGAATTCAGCCATAATTGGCTTACCAAACTTATACCAGGGATAAGCATAGTCTGAAAGATATTTTCCATCTAAACTAAAACCTACAATTACACGATAAATACCAACGTCTGTTGGAACATTAAGTATAACTGAAGGAGCAACTCCTTTGTTGTACATTGTTTTATAAACAACTCCATCAATTAGACCTTCTTTTCTATAATCTGCACAACGAAGTACACGAAATAGATTTACAGCTCCAGTCATTGCCTTGAAACGAGGAGTTACACCATCTTCAAGTACATTTGAATTGATTATTACTTCTTTTTGAAAATCAAACATAGTTTTCTAATTTTTAAGTTAATAAATTTATTTATTTCCAGGTACGGCTATAGTCTGATTAATAGGAACGTTTGTTTGTAATCTTGGATCACCTGCATTCTCTAATAATAGTCTAGTTACGATATTAATAATCTCGTAACAAACATAGTCTGGAAATTCCAAGGTTTGAGTATTATCTTCTGGTAATAATACATCATCCTGAGTCATGGAAACATACATAGGAGCTTTTACATAAGTAATATATACATTATTTAAACTTCAATTCGAATCGCCACTATGTATTTCCAAATTTACAGAAGATTGATTTACAATCCTTTTATATGGTTCTTTTAATGCATAAAATCGATATTTTCCATCCTCTGTTTTAATATAATTAGGACGATAACTACCTTCTTTAATTTCATTATCCATAACAGGATTTGTTACTGGTTGATCTTTTTCATTTCTATTAATAATATAATAATATGGCTTCTTATGTGAAGGTTTCATATAATAATTATTAATAATACCTGCATAAAGATCTGCAGTTAATCTTTGACATGTTGAAGTAATAGTTCTTTGCACTCCATTTCCACATCTAGATTTATTTGAATCACTACCTGTAAATTCTGCAATACAATTCAACATATGTAAGTAATCTTTAGGAAGTTGTAGCTCTCAAACAGTATCATTAAATTCCTGTCTTGGAGCAATTTTACCTACTTTAATTACTGATGTAGTTTGTAAAAATCCTAAGTCATCTGAACTTTGTTGATTGTACTCACTTCTATTATATACACTATTTATATATTGTTGAATTGCTTTATTAAACAAGTATATGAAGTCCTCAAGTAAAACTTGAGGAGCTTTCACCTTGTTGCATTCAACTAAAATGTATTCATATGCTTGTCTAATAGTCATTATATATTGTTATTTATTGCTTTTCTTCTTTTCCGTCTTTTCAACTTTTTCCTCAGCTTTATCTTCAGCCTTTTCCTCTACTGTTTCTTTTAAACTTAGTTTCTGAAGATCAGGGTATGTCTCTAATGTAATACCCTCGTAGATAGTTTTATTTGCAGGAATCTTCAAGAAGAGTAAGATAGATTCGTCAGTTGTACCTAGACGAACATCCCCATACATCCAAACTCCACTTTGAAGGTTGATAACACGTTGTTCTTTTGCGTCAATAAGCAGCAGTTTAAGTGCTGTATCTGATCCTGTATAAAGGTCAATAACAACCATTGGATCTTTTTCCGCTCTTTGATATAAATAGTCCTGAACATCTGAGTCAGGAGCATTTCTCATTGATTTGCCAAGTAACCTTGTTTTGGTAAGTCTTCCTTTAGCAGAATCTTGTTCAATATAAGTGAACGCTTTTGTTACAAGCTTCATACGTTCGATACGTTTTTCAGATTCAACTCCAGGTCTTTCTACATAGAATTCAGCTTGACCATAACGTTTTGGACCTCCGTCAATTAAAAGATTACCTTTTGAATCTTTAGAATCTCTTTCAGGTGCAATTAAGAATGAATCTTTAATGCAAGTCCAAATATTTCTTTCTAGAGGATTATCTAAATCAAACGTTTTACCATCATAAATCTCTATTCGTTCATCTTCCTTAATAAAGTAATTACTATCAGGACTATTAATTTCTGCTTCACTTAAGATCATTTCTGTATCTCCACTAGCGTCTACCTGACGAACTCTTTTTACAAAAGGATAGTTTGAACCATTTGCTTGTTTTAAAGGATTAATAAAGCAATGTGCTTTTTCCTTACCATATACATTTCTTAAAGTTACTATATTATTCATATTTATTCTTATTAAATTTATCTATACCAAATAATGATATCTAAGTTTTAAATATTTTGTAGACTTCTCCCGAAGGAGAAGCCTACTAATATTCTATTCTATCTTTTTATATTACTTTTCACTAACTAAGATAAAGCTACGATATGGGTTGAATACACCAACACCAGCATAACCCCAGTCAATAAGTTTAGTTGCAGCTACTGGGCTTGCAACAGGACCACTTTCACGTCCACTTCTACGACCAACACCCTCTAACCAGTTATGGCAGAACTCATTGTTCTTGAATGTGAACATTGCAATAGCGGGTTTTCCACTAGCAGCATCAGCAGTCAGATCAAGGAAGATACCATATTTCTTCTCAGGGAATTCGATATCAAGAGCACGGTCAACTTTGAAAGTTACAGTATTACCTGCATACTCGTATGAGTTATAGGTTGCACCAACTTTGATATAATCATTAGCACCCTTAGAGAACATGAATGTACCAACAGTCTTCCAGTCACGAAGATATCCTGACAGACTATCTTGAATTTCAGCCCACATAGGAGTATTGCAAATAAAGATATATTTATTGCCAGTAGGATTATTTGATTTAGCGATCATGGCAAGGATAGCGGTATTCATAACTTTATTAGTCATCTTTGAATACACATATTTACCTGCGAAACGCTCAATCTGAGGAATAATACCATCGCCAGAGATAATAGGCTCACCTGTTTCAGGATCAAAGATCTTAGGTTTACCATTCTTATCTACGTTAGTCTTACCCCAAAGCAGTGCATTTGCACGAGCAGCCATGAAGCTATCAAGACAATCTTTTTCTGCAGCATTCATTTTGTAAACAGGATCACTTTCTGTTCCTTTACCAATCTGAATGAAAACGTCCTCCATTGCACGATACTTAGCAGTGTAGTCTACATCTGCACGGTGTGTTGCAATAAATGTACGATGCTTTTCAACATTTGACTGATACTTAACGTATCCTTCCTCATGCATTTCAGGCTGATAGTTCGTTAAGAAACGAGTCTTCATACCTGGCTGGCAGAATTCAACATCAAGAGTAGCATTGTAATCTGAATCTTGTAGTTTACCTACAATCTCCCAGTCTCTATCTGATCTACGAACAGGACGTGACAGGAAGATAACTTGCTGACGTGATCCTTCGATGATCATTACGTCATTTCTCTGATAATAATTTTCAGGGAAGTGGAAGATGATATCAGTACCCTGAGCACCATCGCCATCAGGAACCTGTAGGAAAGGAATTCTCTTAATAAATCCTACATTAATGTCCCACTCTACCATAAATGAATTAATACTTTGGAAACTATTTTTCTTGTCTTTTTCCATTGTATATATATTCATCAGAGATTCAGTAAGGTACGATGCGGTATACTGCTCATAAAGTGATGATACAATACCAAGACGTGCAGGTTTTTCACCTAAAAATTTGTAAAAATCCTCATATGTACGAGTTGAACTCATCTGAGGACGTACTGTACTAAAACTAGAAATTCTCATATTGTTTAATTTAATTGTTTATTTATAATTCGTCATCTCATAATGACGCGATTGATTTATCTGGATTTGATTTATTTTTCTCTTCATTAGTAGGTATTACAGTTGAAGGTTTAGGAGGCTCATTCTTAGGAGCTGCGGGCTTCCTAGTTTCCTTAATTAAACTCTTATAATACTGAGAAATACCTGAAATAGCATCTTTACCAAAGAGACGATACCAAGCAAGCTCTACAAGAACTTGTGGATCATTTAAATCTTTAAAGAACTGGCTAGCTCCATTTTCATCTTGATCTAGAATATAACTAAAGATCTCTTGTTTATCGTGATCTTCAATTTGTAAACTATCAGATTTTTCATCTTGATAGTCAAGAGAGATTTCATTGAAATTTACTAACTGTTCCTCAAGTGTTGATTTAAATGCGTTATACTGTTCCTCTTGAGCTCTTTGTGCATCTTCTACTGCTTTATCTTCTTGTGCTTTATATTGGTTTCGAATTGTCTCTACCTTTTTCTTAAATAAGTCTTCATTACTCTTTGCTAAGTCTAAATCTGCTTGAATTTCCTCTTCAGTCATACCTTCAAACTTAGATTTAAGATCGGCAATATACAATTCTTCATCAGAGTAGTCATCTACAGAATAAGCTTTATTAACAGGTCCATTCTGATTAATGTAGTCCTGTACTGCTTTTTGAGAATAGTATTCAACAACATCTTGAATTGTAAGATTGTTGTTACGAAGGTACTCAATAGTATGAACTTCATCTTCAGTTAAGTCAGGTTTTGCTAATTCATTTAAAATATTTAGTTGTTCTTCCCTATCTAAAGTATTGAAATCTACTTCTTGTTCATTACCTTCTTCATCTTGATAAATTAATGTTTTTCCATCTCTTAAACCTCTTCCTTTTAAGAATTCACTAAATACATCAAGATCTTTATCTTTTGGTTCAGGATCTGAGTTAGTGTCATTAGGGATTGGTTCAGGAGTTGGATCATTTTGGTTATCAGGATTTGCATCTCCTTCGAGATTAGTGTTTGTATTAGAATTATCTGGTTCTAGCAGATCATCCCAATGATTTTGTCCGTCGATAATCATAATTCTTATTTTTCCTTATTAATTGATTATTAATGTGTTTTAATATTCGCAGCAAATATAATATATAAATTTCTAATTTCCAAATAAAATAGAATAAATTTTATATTAATTCTCACTTTGAATAGCTTCTACAAAGTCTAAGATATTATCAGTAATAGATCCAGCTTTATCAAGCTTTTCAATAATTGACTTTAAGAATCCAATTTCACTGTCTGTAAATTCAACTGTTAATAGTTCCTTTTCAGGAGACCACACAATTCTACCATCTTTATTCTCAATCTTCAATGCTTCAACTTCCTCACTTGAAAAGTCAATCTTTTTCCGAACATTTCTTTTTGAAATCATTTCAGTTACAGAACCTTGCTCAGGAAGATTCATCAGTAACATTAATCGAGTAGCTACATTTAAATCAATTTTTTTCATTTTAGTTTTATTCATATTAGTTCATATTTTAGTTAATAATTGCAAAGTTAAAGATTATTTAATAAATAAACAAATTTTTATACAAATTATTGTATATAAACAGAAAAGGAGTGACATTTCTGCCACTCCTTTCTATCTATTCATTTAACATATCTTTTAATTCGATTAAATCTTGATGACTTAAAACTAAGGCTCGATTTACCAAAGGTAAATTCATCTTTATTTTTCCGCTCCCGATTTCAAGTTCTCCTAGAAATCCACTGTTGACTTTGAAAGGTTTAGTGTTAATTACATTATCAATCATTTCAGATAATATACCATTAACGTCAACCATTCCGTCTTTATCTGCAATTTGTTTCAACATTGCTTCGACTTTATATGAATTATTGTCAATTACTCTAGTTATCAAAGGCTTAGCAAATGCCATTAAAGGATTGCTTTGCGACAATGAAGTTAATTGTTTATCAACAAAACCATTAAGTCTAGTCATTATTACATCTACGTGCTGCGCCATTGTTTAATAAATTCTTCATAAGTTAAACCTGGGTTATCTTTAGAGAATTCGCGGAACTTTTTAAAAATAGCCATCTCATTATCTGTCTCTTCTACTATCTTGTTCTTTAACTTCTTAACTAATTTTAGCTGTCTTTGTAATAAGTCCTTACCCTCTGAATTACTTTCAATTTTAGCTTTTACTAAATTGAGTAATTCTACTTGCACCATTTGTTGTAATGAAGCTGTAATTTCTGAATATTCTTGATCTTCAAAAAATCTAGCTTTTTGACTTTCTGTTAAAGAACTCATCTCTTTATCTATATCATCTCATATTAAATCAGTCTGGAGAGTTCCCTTCTTCTGCAGTTGTGCTAGTTGGGCTTCATATTGTTTTAATATTTGCATCTGACTTGTAATATCAGATTGAGATAATAGAGGGTCTGAATTACCTAGGAAAACTTGATTCACAGGATACATCTTTTATTTTACTTTAAATTACTAGGCCGCTGGTGTTGTAGTTGGCTCAAACAGAATACTGTTTGAATAACCTGCACAAGGGCAAAGTGGATTATAAAGTGAACGTTGTACTGTATCAGTTCCTACTTCTACAGCAGCTACACGGATAGGATAGAAAGTGTTATTAGCATAGTTAACAATCTTGTTGTCAGCACACATTCTACGTTCTGCTTCAAGACCTACCATACCAGCTACACTAGCAATCTCCATCTTAGTAACTTTGCTTCTCCAAGGCTCTACAGCAGCATTAACAGCAGCTGCAGTTTCAAGTTTACCAATCCGATCAGCTAATACATCGAATTGATCTCTTTGATTTTTATACAGCCCGAAGTCAGCGTCGATCTGGCTCTTGTAAAGTCCAAACATTTCACCATTAATAGTCTGACGATCGTTAAAACGAGCGTTTGCAGACAGTAAAGCAAAATCATAAAGAGCTTTCTGATTAGCTAACTCAGCATTGCAAGAGTGTTGCCAAGCTTGGAATGTCGTTGGACCACCAGTAATAGCTTCAGCAGCTAAAGCACCAGCAGCTGCACTACCTGTATTTCCAAGTCCGAATAAACCTCTTCCGCTAAGAGCTAAAAGTCCTAATGCGGTTCCAGCAATACCTACAATATTTTTCACATAAGGTCGTTAATCTTATGCAGTTCTCTTATGAACTTCTACATCTTTATATATACATGTAGTTAAGACTATATCTTCATCCAATTTGGATGCTCCCCATTTCGCACTACTTAGTGCTACTCTCTTCCGAGATAGTCGTTGAACTTTCAAAGATATTTCTATCTAAGCTTAGCTGCTGATTGTCCATTTCTGGAGTTTCCAGCAATTAAGGGAGTTTTGCATATAATATTACTATTATAAGGACCTAGTATATTAAGCCTAATCCAGTACCAGCTACACCTTTTGAAGCGTATTCTTTTTCACCGCTTTCATATACATCTTTGTGTACCATTTCTTTCTTTTCTACTACTTCCATAGTTCTATTATTTTTTAAATTAATTAAATCTATTTGTTGTAAGCTTACAGTACAAAGATACTACCACATCAATCCAAAACATAACGTTACTATGAAAATAAAAAATCCCCTTAAGTTTCTCAACCTAAGGGGATTAGAAGGATCTGTAATTAGTAACTCGTTACTAATTCTTTTCCTGTAAAATATCTAAATCTTTCTTATATCAATATAATTCTTTAAATCCTATTTGTTTACGACCTTTAGGAATCTTACCTGCTCTAACATAATTGTCAAAAGTAGCTCTACTAACTTTTAAGTACTTACAAGCTTGATATTTACTGAGTTTCTCGTTCTTATTAGTTATTTCAGAAAGATACTCAATTACTTCCTCACACTCTTCTGTACTAAGATTAGAATTACCAGTATCAATATCGTTAACAATCTTTAATAAAAGTTCCTTAATTAGTCGCATCATATCCGTATACTGCTCCATTAACTAATACTATACTAGAATTAATATAAGTTATACAATAACATTTATAAGTTCCACCTGTTAGACTTCCTAAATCTTTCATTTCAGTATAAATTGTATTGTTAAAAGAAATACTTGATGAAGCTGGAATAACAATAATTGCATCAGGATTATTCTCTGAAACATATAAACTACTAACTTCATAAGAAGCTGCAGTTCCAACAAATATACCAGGTTGTCCTGGAGTAGTTACTGTTGCTAATTTCTTAGAAAAGACCTTATCTAAATTTAAATTAGCAGTTGCAGAACCAGTATAATTTGTAGACGACCCTCCTGCTGTAATGTTTAATGCGTAAGGGTTTGGAAGAGTGATAGGAATGTCATTAACATTTGCTGGAGTGAACCCCAAAGCTGTCTTAACTGCAGTATCTCGTAAAAGAGTATAAGCAGTACCATCCTCTAGAGTATATATAGCCATTTCAGCACCTCCAGATTCTGTATATCCTGTCTTAATTCCTCCTAAGATATTATCTTTGGCTACTGGTAATGTATATGAAGATCCAGGAGCACTATTAGTAATAGTTAAAGTTCCATTAGCAAGTGTTAATCCTATACCAGTGCCATTTGCAATAGTTAGAGTTGTAGAACTATCACTTAAAGTTGTACTTCCGACTTTAACTGGCCTCCAAGTATTTTCTGTAGAATAACCTTGATTAGTAACCCAACTTTCAGTTGCATATCCATTTAAAGAAGGTATTTTATCGTCAACTTGCTTTTTTGTATACACTTCTGTTGTAGTATAGTAGTTTCCTAAAGTTGTATTTAAATCAACAGTTTTGACATAACTACTTAAAGTAGCATTATTGACTTTATTATTTAACTGAGTTGTAATAACTTTATTTTGTACAGGGTTTTCTGAAGTAGTACTTAAAGCTGAATCAACTGTAATAGCTTCTGGAATTTCTGGAAAATCAGTAATTTGTGATACTGTATGTGTATGATTCTTAACTGCAAAAGATCCAACATTATAATTAGAATCTTTAATAGTTTTTCCATTAGTGCCACTAAATAACACAATATTTGAATCAATTGAACTTGAAGGTCCTGTTATATCTCCCATGCCTGCTTGCGCTGCATCTGCAGGTCTATATCCTAAAGCATCAATAATATCTTGTTCGGTAGGATTTAGCTCAGATAGAGAAGTAGGAACTACAATATTTGCAACTCCCTCTTTTGAACCATTTCATGGATCAAGGAGATCGACCCCATTCTTTTGAATCTTCAAAACTTCAGGAGTTATAGAACCATTTGTTGTAATATTATTAATACGTAAAGTATTATTAGAAATCTTATTATCTAAACCATTTGTAATAGTATCTACTTGTGATTTAGTATAATAATCAGATAAGTCAATATCTGTTGTTCCTATCTTTTCTCAAGCTCCTTCAACATAGATGTATTCATCATGTACATCAGTTCCTGTTCCAGACTTTTTTACTAAATAGATAATATTACTTTCTCCTACACTAGGAAGACTATTAACAATTGTAATCTGTAAATTAGCTAAGCTATCAATAAGATCTTTTAATACTTTACCTTGTTTGGCAGATAAAGACTTTTCTGTTTCAGAACTTGTAAGATTATCAACAATAGAAGATTTAATTTGATTACTAATTTCTGTATTTACGATATTAGTAATATTATTATTAATAGTAGTAATGCTATTATTAATAGTTTCTAAATCTGCATCTATACTTGTATTTAATGAATCAATGGCATCTTTTACTCCTCCAGATAATACTAAATTTACACTATCTTTAGTAGGAACTAAATCTGCATTGTTAATTTTATCTACAGCAATTGGTGCAGTTGTAAGTGCATTATTAAATTCTTCTTCAGTTCCTTTATAACCTCCTTCAACAGCTATTGTATAAGCATCTTTACCTTTTAAGGATAAAAGTCACTCATCAAGAGTTCCCTTATAACCTTGTTGTACAGCTAACTCATATGCAGATCTACCAGGAGCTCCAATTGAACCAGGGAATATAACCCACTTATTTTGCGTTTTATCAAAATATTTTACACTCATAATTATATATTTTTAAGATTATGCATATACTGCACCGTTAACGGCAACCTTACCATTTGCCATATAACTCAAACAATAGATATAATAAGTTCCACCAGCTAAATCTTCAAGACCATCCATCTTAATTGCATTAGAAGCATTAAAAAATATTTTGTTAGTACTTATAATAACAGCATCAGGGTTACTCTCAGAGAAACCATTTAAACTAGTAACTGTTCTAGTTAACGTATTACTGTAACTATATCCAGCGTTTATTGTAGTTGAGAGCTGAGTTCCAGTAAAACTAGTAGTCGTTATTAAAGGTTTTGGTGTAGTTATTGAAACTGCAGATGAGCCTGTGTATGATGTACCATTAATTGTTAATGCATATGGATTAGGTAATGCAATAGGAATTTCAGGTAAATCTATAGTAACTGCAGATGATCCGTTAAAACTTTGTCCATTACTAAACTGTAAACTATTCAATAGTCTTTTAGCTGTATTAGCAGTTCCTGAATATGTTCCTCCACTAGTTCCAAAATCATAATCTCCATCTTTTCCTATATGAATTACCCCCTCTGTATTATAACCAATTCAAAATCCTTCTCCTGGAGTTGCTTCATTAATATTAGTTACATTAATAGTATCTATAGTTTTTATTCCACCAAAAGTTTGATCTCCAGTAGTTACTACACCAGATTGTGTAGCAGAAGCTGAAGGGATTGCTCCAAATGAAACTGCACTCATTCCAGAACCTGTTAAAGAACCAGTTGGTCCTGAAGTAGTTCCATTTTTCCATGTAAATGATGTTGGATAATAATTTGTGTCAGTATCTGTCCAAGGTACATTTACATAGGCTTTACCATTATTTAATTGTACAGCATAGTTTTTACCACTTGTTGTGTATCCAATTTGAATTCCTCCATAAGTACTAGAGGTTGCTGCAGGAATACTTGTTAAATATCCTTGACTAGTTACTCAATTTTGAGTAGCATACCCCGATAAGGATGGGATAGTTGGTTTATTAGTTAAGTCATTATAAGATCCACTTGTAGCTACAGTAGCGAATGTTGGTTTACCTGTTACTCCAGACCAAGGTACACTAGTTGCACTTCCTGCTGTGAATTCTTTAAATTTAGTAGCAAAAGTAGATGCAGATTCGGATACGCAGAAGTACATAGGACCTCCTGAACCAATCTGAACAACATCTCCTTCTTGTATAGTTAAACTCATTGCAGCTGATTGGGACTCCACTACATATAATCTCTCCATTGCAGCCGCAGGAATTTTAGAAATAGGAATCTCAGGAAGTCTATCAGCATTAAGAGTTCCAGAAGTAATTTTAGATGCATCAATGTTTTCGATTGCAGTAGTAATAAATATATTTTTCGACCCATCAAAATTTTCAGCTCCAGTTACATCTCCAGTTAAATTTATAGTTCTTTCAGTTTGAAGTTTAGTTGCAGTTCCAGCATTTCCACTTACAGAAGTTTGTGCAGGATGCACATGATCTTCTCTAGCATAGTTTGTTGAAGTTCCTACTACTGCTGTTTCTGCTACCTTAGGATCCATCGTACCAGCGGTAGGAATACTTGGAATATCTTCTAATGTAATATATCCTTTAGCTTCTATTAATTCATTTAATTTATCCTCATCTAGTGCACATGTATAAAAAACACCGTGAGTCCATATTTCTTTTGTATCGGCTATATAAGCAATACTTTTACCATATATATTTCCGTATATTTCTAGATTCAGATCCTGTTCTGGAGTTTCCTTATAACCAGCATCTGTTAGAAATTCATCTTTGGTACTATAATATAAAAATTGTTTATTAATCATGATTCTATTCTATTACTTGAACATATATTCCAACTAGATCACTCAAGTTATTATATACTGCTTGGCCAGTTGATCTAGTACATAAATAAGTTATTCCGCTTTGAGAATAATATTTGCCTTCTTCTAATTCCATATTATTATTGTATGATATTGGATCTTCTAAAGTTCCAGCAGCCGATTCATTTATTTCCTCATAGATAGCCGCTGTAGTAATCGAAGGATATTGATCTTCTAATACAGTTTCTATTTTCTGTTTTACTTTATAAAGTTTATCTTCATAAATTATTTTAAATCCTACTTCTAAACTTTTACCTACAAAATCTTCCCAATCAGGATACATATTTTTTATAGATAAAGATTGTTCATCAGTAAGTTCAACTGTATTTACAGCTATCTTTGCAAAAGCAAGTAACTCTCTTGATTCTTCAGTTGAAATAGGTTCTGATATAATAGGTTCAGGATCAGGAGTATATTCTTCATAACCAACTTGAATATAATCTCCTTGATCTGTATATACCTCTTTGAGCATATTACCAAGAGTAGTTATTTCTGATACTTCATCATACTTAAGAGGTTTATACCCTAATTCTTTCAATAGACTTTCTTTAGGATTCTTAATAATGAACCCATCTTTTATTACTTGAGTAGGAGCAGGTATAAGTACTCCTTCTACTAATTGTGCGTATTTACTCATATTGATTTATAAATTATTCATTAAATAATACTTTAGGAGCACCATTTGCTACCATATCATACCCACCATTACTTTGTAATAAAGGAGGAAGATAAGCATCACTCCAAGGTAATTGTTTTGCAGAATCTAACCAAGTAGAAGCTACTGATACAGGAGTGATCCCCTTGATCGTTACTTTGAGATGACGTGCCGTTGCTGTCTCATCGGCATTACCTCCATATATATAAAGGGCAGGAGTTCCGGATCCTGGCATTTTAACAAGAAGAGTACGAGATTCACCTACTTTAGCTTTCTCAAGCGTACTCCAATCTTGGCCATCCGGAGTTAAAATAGTTGCCCCGGTAAGGCCCAAAAATCCTACTGATCCTATTGGTTTAGGTTGGTAATCCCACTCATCAACCACATAGTCTACGCGATATATACAATCATAAGGATATTTTGCTTGAATAAGAACCGATTTATAATATTCATCACCTATGTTAAATTCATAGATTTTTGCTTTCGGTTCAACCGCCGGTCCCTTTCTCGACAGCACAAGGTTCTGCGGCAAATACTCGGCGATGCAGCCGAGTATTCGTAACGACACAGGTTGAATTTCGACCCATGAATTTGCATCGGCTTTTGGTACAGTTACACTAAAACCAGAGATATTAGTTCCTGTTGTGCGATATACAATCGTGGCGTCAGCCGCATCCTCCATATTGATAGGAAGAATACTATTGTCTGCCAGAACGCGTACGGGAGCATTACTACGATACTTGAATTTAGCTTCAACAACACATCCGACCGGATGCCCCATGAATTGATAGCTGTATACCGACAATAAACCTGACGATCCCCAAATTATATGTGCGTATCGACCCGTGAAACCATTAGCATTATCCTCTAAATAAGTGGTAACACCGGACCCTTTATTATTAGGATAGAACCTGATATTTCCAATGTTAGATTCAGAGGCTTCCCAACGATATTTATCGGCTAACGATACCACATACCCTGCAGGATCACCGTTGTTGTAGAGGGCCGCTACTTCTTCCGCGGAAAGGGCGTAGTTGAAATGACGGTGCAGAAGGTAGTCACCTTTGAATCTATACATAAACCTGTCCGTAAGAGCCCCTATTACATAGTATGCGAATTGAGGTGTTGAATACGGCGCGCTTCCAAGTAGTTCTCCTCCAACATATACAGATTGTTCTGTTTCTGTTGTGACAAAAGTGATATTATATAGTGTCCCTATGCTAATATCTATCGTTTTGTCAGTGCCCGAATAGTAAATCGACATTCGGCTATTTTTCAAAATATCAATTCGCGGAGATGCGCTAGATCCGCGCGTATCAAACACGCATTGTCTTGATTCAAATGTTTGAGGAACAAATACACACTGAATCGTACACGGCACATGCAGCAAGGCCGGATCCGTCGTCGAGAATCCGCCCTGCGCCGTAAGAACCCCGCGCTGTCTTTCTTTATATTGTTTAAATGCCTCTATTTTAGAAATTGCTGCAAATTGTTCATATTTTTTATTCATACGCTACTATAGTTAATTCTCCCATTCATACAAAAATATTATATGTAGTATTAGCTTGAGGTATGCTTCACCCAACAACTTTAGTATTTTCAGGATAACTTAACTGTGTAGGAGTTTCTCCAGATGTAAATCTAATAATAGATAGTTTATTACTGTTTGCTATACTATTAAGAGTTAATGATGTAAGTTCTCCACATAAATATTCTTTATCTCCTATAATATCTAATGTCACTTCAGTTCCACTAATTGATTCGGAAGGAATAGTGTCTTCTGTAGGAATTTCCTCCTTATCAGAATTATACCAGTCTAGTCTACTATCAGTATTATTAATTTTATCGTCTAACTCAGAAAAAACAGGCATTTCCTCTTTAGATGCATTAACTGATCCAAAATCTAAGGAAATAGTTTCACTATCTTTTACTAAAGCTAAGACATTATTTTTAAAATCTGCACTTAATTCACATTTATATTCTTTTCCTCAAGTACAAATTGTAGGACCTTCATCAATAAAAGAAATATAAGCATCAAATACTTTTCTTTCATCTGTTCCTTCAGTAGTTTTATTTCTTTCTGCAGTATAAGATGCTTTAGTTTTAAAATGTAAAAATTTTGTTTTATATGCCATAGCGTCTATATTTTATATAGCACCTATAATATTATAGGTTAAAAATAAAGGGAATAGGGAAATCCCTATTCCCTTATTATCTTAATTTATTCGAATTCAACCCATTCCATCTCAGCAGTTAGAGCAACTTTTTTTGATTCGCTATCCTTTACTGCAGAAACGTTTAAAGAACTTGAAGTAAACGTAACTTCTGGTACTGCATTATCAGCTTTAGTACCTTGGGCAGATGTAGCGGCTCCAATGCTACCTGGAGTGATATTAACAGTTTTTTGAGCGCTACCGTTGAATGTAAACTTTGTAGTTCCCTCGTTACTTCCACTATTTAATGTAACAATTAAGGAATTCTTTACTTGAGTAGCATTATCCGCAGTTCCTGCAGTCGCAGGTTTACCAATTAATACTTTTTGAGATTCACCATTACGTGGTGTAACAGTAAATGATCCATCTGTGCCATTTGCAAATACATAAGTAGTATTTGTATCAGTTGGGAATGCCCAAGTTCCATCACCTCTTAAAAACGCAGCTTGTTTTCCTGCATCAGGAGCAGGAACAATACCTGCTGCACCTGCTGTATTTGATGTTGCGGCTGTCATTTCTGCTACTGATCCAGAAATTGTTACAGTTGTACTACTTTTAGATGCAGATAGTGTTAAAGGAGCAGTGCCAGATGCATTTATAGTTCCAACTCCACCTAAACCAGATAAGGTTGGTGCAGCTGGTATAGTACCAGTAATTATATCTGTAATATGGCCAGAACTATCAGCTGTAATACCTGTAATAACTTTGCCACCAGCAGTAACAGGAGAACCAGCGGTTCCTATAAGAGTTGTTCCATTAGCAGGTTTATAGTGATTATCTACAGAAGTTACTTTTGTGTCAGTAAAGACAGCGTTTGAAGGTACGCTAGTGGCGATAGTATATGTACCATCTTTAATAACTTTACCTGTAGCTCCATCAAATACTGCAATATGACCTGCTGTCGCAGAAGCTGGGCCAGTTACTGCGCCATCAATATTAGCCTGAACAACTGTTCAATCTGCATTAACTACTGTAGTACCACTAACAGGACCGTTATTAATAGCAATTAGCATATCTCCAACCTCACACTTGATTCCCGCATAAGTTCCAGCAGTAATTACTTTATAGGTCCAACCTACTTTATATCCGTTAGCTGGAACTTTAGTAACAGTACCGTCTGTGCCTAATGTTCCTTTATAAATCATTGCATCAGCTGCAGCGATCTTATTATCAATAGCTGCAACGACAGCAGCAGCAGTTGGGATTGCAGTTGAACTACTAGCTAAAGTTGTTTGTACAGAGTAACCATTTTCAATAACTCCTGTTGTATTATTAAACTTAGGAATATATCCAGCAGTTGTTGTGGCATCTGTTTTAGTAACGTTATTTTTAATACTTGGAGAGACAATTACTGTTTGAGTTTTGCCATTACTTGGAGTTACTTTAAATCCATTTGATGCTCCCTGAAATGTATACGTTGTATTAGTATCTGTAGCAGGAATACCAAGAGCTGTTATATCTGTTTTAGTTACTGCTGCTGTACTTGTGACATGTCCAAACTTATCAGTTGCAATTTTATACAACCCTGATGTTTTCGCAGCAGCTCCTGCTGGAACAGCATGAGAGATAGTACGACTTTCTGCCAGATTTCCACCTCCAGATAACCCGCCTGTTCCTGTTATCGTAATTGTTTTATCTACTTTTTTATCTAACGCTGCAGCTACAGAACTTGCTGACGCTATATCATTAAAATCTACTTCAACAGTAGTATTATCTGATCTGGTAATTGTTAATTTATTATTTAATAATTGTGCATCTTTAAGCCCAATACCAAATACATCATATCCTGTATCTGTTTTAACTTTAATAGATTGAGTTGTTGTATCAAACCAAAGATTTCCAGTTTCGATTGTAGTAGGCTCTGTCGCTTTTTTAAAAAACTTAATTGTTGCCATGTTTATTTTTTTAAATTTTAATCCCCCCCCCTTTCACTAAATGTGAGGAAGGGGGAAATTATTATTTATTCAATTTCTGATCAAAATATATCAAGCTTACCGTCTGTTCCAACTTGGATAGATGAACTTGTTGATACTAATTTAGACATATCTACAGCTAAACCTCTAGAAGTACCTTCACCAGTTACCTTAATAGTATTATCTGGACTAGTAATAGATGTAATGCCACCTGCAACAGCAGTTTTAATACTATCACTAAGAGCTTTCATACCTTCAGCAACTGTTTGATCTGCACCAATTTCAGCACCACCAGTAATCGCCGTTCCTACTTTGATTTTTTCTCCTGTAATACTAGATATATGAGCTCGAAGACCATTAGCGGATTTTGTTAATAATTGTCCAGCTACTTCTTCAATTTTAACATCAATAACATTCGCTTCTGAAATCTCAACAGCATCACCAGCTGTAAGAGCTTCTTGCTTACCTCCAACAGATGTTTGTAAATTCGCAATATCAGCCTTATTCGTTCTAATCTGATTTAAATCTGTATCTGAAATTAGACCTGAGCCTTCAACCTTATCAACTTTATTTGCAAGTTGATTAGTAACAGTAGTAATCTGTCCTTCTAAAGCTGTATCAGCTGCTTCAAGTTCTGTTTTTGCTGCAGAAATAGCGCCATCTACTTGTGATTTAGTATAGTAGCCTGAAAGATCAATTGTACCTCCCAGAGGGTCCCAAGCTGCACCATCCCAGGCATAATTTGTACCTGCAGGAGTAGTACCATGAGCAGCAACTACATTCCAAACATCACCTTTCTTATTTCCTTCAGTAGGAAGTTCTTCGTAAGTATCTTTAGTACCTTTGTAGTCAAGAGCTGCAGCTACAGAAGCTTTTAGTTCATCTACAAGAGTTTTTAAAGCTTTACCTTGTGCTGCTGAAAGAGCAGCATCAGTTCTATCACTTTCAAGTGAGTTAATAATCTCTACAACTGTACCAGTTGCAAGAGGTTCCCAAACTCGGTTAGAACCATCAGCATCAAAGCCTTTTAATACATAAGTGGTTTTATTTTCCTTTACATATACTAAAAGGCCTTCTACTAACTGAATAGTAGGCATTGCATCACGTTCAGCAATTGTAGCCTGAACTGTTCTATTATCTAATGGTAGATTCGCACCTAAGTCAAAACCAGAACCTACCGAAATACCTTTACCAAAAAATTCTGCCATAATTAGTTAAAGTTTACATAGTAAGTACTAGGTTGCGTCATCTTACCAGATAAATATACTGTGTAATTAACAGCTTGACCATCTAAACCAGTAACCGAAACTGTACTAGTTGCATACGAACTAGTTACATCAAAGTTGTTACTGTCTTTAATATTTGAAACTGTCCATCCTGCTGGAGCTGCAAAACAGATGTATTGTTCAGAAATAGGACCAGAAACTTTAATAGTTTTCTTTGCAGAAACTGTTTTAGTCATTCCTTTAATAACCTCTTCTGTAATTACATTTGTAGAAACTAAACCTGAATAAGCTGCACGATAACCTGTTACAGTTGTTTTTCCAGAATCCACACTTCCAGCAGCAAGCGGAGTTTGATAATTGTTTCCTTTTGAATCTTTAGGTTGAGGCCCTTCAGCATAAGCTGCACGATAGTAGTAATCCATTGCACCAGCTACTACTTTCTCTGGAAGAGACTCCTCTTTACTCGAACCATATAGAATCTTAGAAGCTTCCATATTCTGTGCGCCTGCTCTGTTGTTTTGTTTCTTTCCTGCCAGAGTAATTGCACCTGCATTAAAACTTACATTAAAGTTTGCCTCAGTAGGAGCATTTGCTCCAATTTCCTGAACATTTTGATAACTCTTTAAAGAGATACTTGCAGAAGGAGCAGTAAATGTAGGATTAACTGTTGGGAAGATAAGAGTATCAAAAATTTCATCATAACTCTTACCTGTAAGTTGTGCTACAGTTGTACCTGCGTTAATACCCCCAAGTTTCTCTACTGTTGCTACACTCGGATCTAATGAAGATTCATAAGAACCACTTGCTGTGGGATCTAAACTATCAAGTTTAGCTTTATCCTCTTTAGACATTAAACCATCTGCAGTAAGAGTAGCTTTACTTAGTAACAAAGTTGTAGAGGTGGAATCTGTATATGTAATTACAATTCCATTAGCATTGGCATTTAATTCTACATTTGATACCTTTTTCTTAGAATCGCCGCCATATTCAGCGCCATTCATAATAATTTTCTTAGTATCTGTAGCAAAATAAATACCATTAGCGTGCGTAGTAGAATTATATGAAGCTTCTAGACCTCTATAAAATTTTACAACACTATTAGCCATGTTTTAAAAAATTAATTATTAACATCATTTCAAACCGTTGAGGTTAACTCTTCGATTTTATCTTCTAAATTTTGTATCTGTTGATCCATTTCTGCTTTAGTATAATAGTTATTCAAATCTACAGTAATTTGTCCACTTCCTCATTTTTCCCACATATAAACTTCTTCTGTAGTACTTGGAGAATGAACAACAATATATTCTTCAAATAAGTCATGTAGAACTGTAGATTGAGCAGGAATCATATATAATTTTCCTAATTTATCTGCAGTAGGATCACCTAACTCTTCAAAGCTATTTGCAAATTTAATTTCAAATCCTGCTGTATTAGGAAATGATTTTCAAGCAGCTTCGAATTGTTCTTGATTGAGAGTACCACCAACAGCAATATAAGAATGATATAAAAAGTCTTGGACTGAATATTGATCCATAGCTTCATCACATGGATCATACCAAATCTTATCATGCTCTGGCTCGTTATTTGGAAAATCAGATTGACATCCGATTGCTATATTTTCATCACCAGGATCTCCTTTTTCTCCCTGAGGAATTCCAAATTTAAGATTTGCATCACTAATATCTGGATTTAAATCAGTTACATAAGGTTGTGCATCTGGTGCTAATTTTTCTACTTCAGAAACTACAGTTACTGTAGCAGGTTTTCCTTTAGGAACTTTTACATTTAAAGCTCATTCTCTAGGAGCATTAGTTTTATCAATTACTAATGACGGATTTTGATCTCACTCAACAGTTTCAATAGTTCCTGCATTAAATCTAGGAAGAACAGAACCAGTAGAAGTAATCACTTTACTTGATTCCATAGTTAATTCCAAATGACCTTCTGCATCACTAATATTAACTGATTTAATACTATCTCCTCTTAATTCTTCTAAATAGCATAGTGTAACCCATTCACTAGTAGGATCTCCTAAATATCCCCATAGAATTCTATCATCTGTTAAATTATCAGGATCTCCAAATTTTCTAACAAGTGCAGGTGTTCTTCCAGGTTCTCCTTGATCTCCAATTGCTCTACCTAATAACTTTCAAGAAATACCTTCATCATAAGTTATATACCAGTTATTATTAACAATTTTAAATTCAGGAGTTATCCCATCTTTACCGTCCTTACCAGCACGTCCATCAACGCCATCTTTTCCAGGATCTCCTTTACTTCCTGTAGCTCTACCAACTTTTTCCCAATTTATACCTTTATCATAAGATACTTCTCAGTTTCCTAATGAAATTCTAAATTTTGGTTGGATTGCATCTTTTCCTTTTTCTCCAGTAGCTCCTCGATCACCTTTAGCCTTGCCTAATTGCGTCCAATTCGTTCCGTTATCATAGGAAACAAACCAATAATCATTTTCGATTTTGAATTCAGGAGTTATACCATCAGCTCCATTTTTACCAGGTTTTCCATCAGTTCCATTTTTACCAGGATCTCCTTTTAAACCTTGTGCAGAAATTTTTTGTCCATTTTCATCAAGTATTCATCTAGGAGATTCTCCATTAATAGATACAGTCCAATAATAAGTATTATTTAATGTATCTTTTTTGATACCTACAATTGGAGTATCTCCTGGTTCTCCTTTTAGATTTTCTATAGGAGTTGATGAAGGAGAAGTATTACTTTCTTTCCAAGAAAGTATTCCATTATTAATTTCAGGTACTCATACTTTGCCAGCAGGCCCTTCAACTCCAGCCATTACAAAAGCTCAGAAGAGATTAGGTTTAATACCAATAATCTTATCTTCTTCCCAAACTAATTCGGGCATATTTAAAGATGAAGATGTATGACTCCTAGTACAAGATAATAGAGCTCCCTCAAATGCTACAAAATCTATAATATATTCATCATTAAAGTAATGTATATTAGTCATCCATTCTCCAGCCATTTTAAAGGATGTACCTTTATAAAAGTCTCTTGAATTATATGCTCCCATATACTCTCTTGAATTCTGAAGGTCAATATCTGGTTGTATATTAATTTTTTTCATATAGTTTATATAACTTCGATAACTTTTTGCAAAATTACATTTTTAGTTGAAGAAAACAGTCATCCTTTATATTCTTTACCAGCAGTTACTACTACAGGATTATTTACTAATATTTCATAGTTTGCATATCAAGTAGCAGGTTTTCCAGGAATTACTACATGAGGTAATAATCAGATTTTTAAAGTTATACTTTGTCTTGGTAATACTGCTACATAGCTATAAGAATCTAACATATCAAATCCTGGTCGATAAAATCCTGTAGAATCAAATAGTAATGGGATATTACCGTTATTAAATATATCAATTGTATATTTTGATTTAGAACTCATATTATCAAATACAGACGCATCAATATTTAATAGTTGCACTTTTGATTTTGTAATATTAGATTCATTCATATAAACAGTAATATTCTTTAACCCAGTAAGAGTAACTGTTTGAGTAGTAGAGCTATATGTTAAGTCCAATACATCCTCATCTGAGCCGCTCATATTGCCATTTACAGAAATATTTTTCGCATATATATTTCCGTCTGAGTCAAAAGAAATATTTCCTGTAGACATATGCCCTGTACCAGTTTCAAAATTGAACATAATATTTGGAATAAATGTTCTAATTCCAGGTTTTTCTGGATTTGTACTATTTGCGGGTTCTCCAGGAGTAATTGGATTGAAATTTTCATAGTGGGTTGAAATCTCTCCATTTTCATCTACACCTTGTTGACTAAACATATAAGCATCATTAAATACAGCAGAACCAATAAGAGCGTTAGGAATAATTCCAATTTTGGCATAGAGTGCTTCAAATGCTTCTAACTTAACCCAACTGTTACTTGTATCAGTACTTGGAGATTCATTACTATGTAATGTTCCTTGCCATGTTCCCACTATATTTAAAACATAATAGTTAGCATCATTAGAATCATATACATAAGGAGTTTTATCTACAGTTCCTTGATATACAGTATTAACATTATAAATACCTTCAGGATAAATTATTTGTCCTTTAGAACCGTTCTCTCCATTTAACCCATTAGTTCCACTTAATTTAGTGGGAGTACTCCAGCTACCTTCAATTGTGCCAACTTTATCAGTATTACTTGTATAATTTACTCTGGCTTGAATAAACCAAATATAAGGAGTCTCTTCAGTAGGAGTTGGAACCGCTAAATTCCAACCTGTTGGTTGTCTTGTCGTTCCAGGAGTACTCGTTCCTCCATAAATAGTTGTAGTTCCTAAGCAATAACGAACTTCAATACCAATTCCAGGTAAACCATCAACTCCGTCTTTACCTGCAGGACCAGGATCACCAGTAACACCAGGTTCTCCTTTTATTTTAGTCCATTTATAATCAGAAGGATCGTTACTATCGTTTATATTAAAATCTACATATACTCCAATCCAAGCACCTGGATCTTCTCCATTATTGCCTGTAAAAGTTGTTCCTCCATTATTAGAGTATTTAATATGTAGATAGCTTGTTTTTCCATCTTCTCCGTTAGTACCTGGGATTCCTTGTTCTCCCTTTTCTCCTTGAATTCCTTCAAATCTTGCCCAAGTATAGTCAGAGGGATCTGTACTATCTGCTTGAGTAAAATCTACATAAGTTCCAATATATGTACTTGGAGTTTCAGTCATTTGACTTGAAGAAGTAGGGTTGGCAACAGAAGAATATTTAATATGGAAATATGTGGTTCTTCCGTCTGCTCCTGGAGTTCCTGGAACTCCATCTGTTCCATTAGTTCCATTTTCTCCGCTTATAACAACTGGAGTAGTCCAGTTTGTATTTAAAGTATCGTCAGGATTAATAGTTGCTGTAGTCATCCAAAGATATCCATCTTTAGATTTTTCAGGAGGAACTATAGACCATCCTGAAGGAGTTCTTATTGTTGCATTTAATGTAGGAGGATTTGAATTGCTTGTATTCACTGCAAATCTAAATTCTGTAAATTTACCATCTTGAGCTTGGCCATCTCTACCATTAACTGGTATTACTTCTGACCATTCAGTTACAAGACCTGTCTTCCCATTAACTGTTCCAATACATTGTCACCAATTGCCACTAGTTGTAGGATAATCTTCCCATCCAGATGGACTAGGACTATTTCCTGTAGGCTTTGATGGTTTACTATCACTTAATTTATAAACGTATGTTTTCCAATTTGGTATTACTGCATCCTGTCCCTTTTCTCCTGTCATTTGAACAGGATCTGACCATTCTCCAACAAAAGTAGAATCTCTAAAAGATGCTGTGATTGACCATATAATTTCATAAGAAGTATGAATAGGAACCACTGTACTTCATACAGAACCAGGATTTGTATTTGTTTTATTTACAACTGGAGGAGTATTTACACTACTACTTTTTGCATACATCAACTTAATACTTAATCCATCTTCTCCATTAGAACCATCAGTTCCGTTTGTTCCATCCTTACCGTCTTTTCCGTCTTTTCCGTCTTTTCCATCAGCTCCTTTAGGTAATCCAAAACTAAATTTGAATATATCTCTCTCTAAAACTACATTAGCATTAGCCTGAGTAGTTGAAGAGACATTTACTACTTCTGCATCAAAATTAGGAATTTCTCCGCCGCCAGAAATAGTTTTCCATTCAGTATCATAATCAGCATTAGACTTTTTAACTAAAGCTTGACCTGTAGTACCTCCAGGAACTACTCCTACTCCATCTGTTCCATTCTGACCTGGATTACCTGTTGCTTGTCCTATATCTTCTCATGTTTGTCCTTCATTCATTGAAAGCATTCAACGACCATTTTCTATTTTTAATTGAGGAGTAATACCGTTTTCTCCAGATGGACCTGTAGGCCCAATATCTCCAGGATCACCTTTTTCTCCTTTACCACTATTTCCCATGATAAAAGCTCAATAAGGATTTGGTTCTACTCCAATAATTATGTCGTTTTCATAGATCAACATAGGTTTATTTCATTCTGATGATAAATGACCTCTTAGACAATACAGTAAACTACCATTGTAAGATATAAAATCAACAATATGTTCATCATTAAAATAATGAGTATTAGGGGCTCAAGCACCTGCCATTTTGAAAGAGGTGCCTCTATAAAAGTCTCTAGAACTATACATATTGTAATATTCTTGTGAGCTTACTGCATCTTCTACGATTACATTAACATTAGATCTCTTCATAATATTGAATTATTTTAATTATTTCACTATTAGTTGGATTTCCGTGTTCAATATAATCAATTGCATTAACAATCTCATTCATTGTAAACAATGATTTCTTGTTAGGTAAATGTCCAATATTAATATTAATTAACTCTTGAACAAATATTTTATATAATTCATTATATAGAATTTCCACAACCACAACTATTATTTATATTACCTAACTCTTCTCCACATAAGGAATTACATGAAGATAAGTTATCTAATATTCGTTGTGCTTCTGTAAAGTTTCCCATATCTTTTAGATAATCAAACACATACATAGCACTTAATAAGAAATCTCTTCGATCTCTTAAACTTTCATTTGTATTACATTTATCATAACTACATATCTTACTGTTACTCAACAGTAATTGCCGTTGCAAATATACTAAACATTTTTGTAATTTACAAACACTAAACACATTTTTTATTGGACAATAGAAAGTTTGTGATGCTTTATTTTCCTGAACTAAATCGTATGCCACTTTGTAGTTAACAATAACTTCAGAATTTTTAATTACTTCGTCTAAAGTATGTCCATCCTGATTTGTAATATTAGACTTATATAATTTTCCTTTAAAGAAAAATAATTCATCTATTAGGTTAATATATTTATCAGGTTCGTCTTCATCTTGAAAATAACTTAATTGAGGAATTACTAATTTATAATAAGAATATGTACCATCAATATCTAACATAAACTCAGATGCAAATCTAGTTAAATATTGTCCTCTATTATGTAGTTCTTTTCTTATTTTAACTGATTTAGGAAGTAGATTCTTATCAGTATTATAAGATAGGAATTCTAACATTATATACTGATTTAAATCTACTCCTAAAGCTAAATAATCACTATTATCTACAGCAATTAATTTGCAATCAGACCTAACAATTACGTCAATATTTATTTTTTTATTCATATTATACAACTTGTTTTATTTTATCATTATAAGGATTAGTATCAACTGTTTCTGCAGCTTGAATTTGAACTTGTTGCTGTTTTGTTTCAATAAGTTTATCGTTATAATCCTTATCATTTTTAACTTTTTCTCTTTCAATAGCTACTTTTTCAGCTTCAAGTTGTAGTCTAGCTTGACTATTTTGTTCAAGTTGATTTTGTGATTGACCTAATTCCCTTTGTAATTGTTCATTTTGTTTCTGTAACTGTTGCAGATTTTGTTCATATTGCTGAAGTTGTTGCTGCAACTGAGAAACACTATTATTTTCTTCCTTCTTAACAGCAGTAGCTTTAGCTACATAACGTTTAAGTTCGGACATACTATTGGCAGTTGCAATACTTACTGCCATATCGGGATCTGACATTCCAGCTTTAATTAATTCAATATTAAGAGCCTTTACAGTTTCCATATCTTTAAAAGACTTAGAACTATCCTCAATATGTAAATCAAAATCTGTAAGTGTATAATGTTCAGGAAGTGCAGTAAATATTCTTGAATATTTATTACCTAACACAATAGTACCAGTAATACCATTTGGATATACTAATTTAGCTAAATTAAGCATATCATAATTAGCTTCTTTATAAATGATATCCATGGTCTCAAAATATTGTTTAGTTAATAAACCTGACATTTTAACTCCAAGTTGAACATTAGAAACTGCATCTCTCTGTTCATATTGAGCTAATCTTTCAGGTAACACTCCTGTAATTGAAGAAGCTTGTTGTTCTACAGCTTGAATAGCTAATTGAATGCCTTGAATAGCTTGGGCTTTAACTGTGTCATCAAATCCATTAAAAATAGTATTTGGCATACCTTCGCTGCCTTCTTCTTTACTATTTATTAATGCTAGCCCATTTTTTTTATATGCTTGTCAAGATTTAACTCTGTCTGTTAAATCGTCTCCTAAAAATGATGGAATAAAAGACACGTCCATCCAATCTCCAACTCCTCCTGAAGAAGCAATAAGGTTGTCTCTACAGTAAATTAAGAGATCTAGCTTATCTTGTAGATCCATAGTATTAGTAACTAAAGAATATGGATCTCCATTCTTATCTAAGAAAAATATTCCATTGACAGATAATCTACATCTACTTGGACAATCGGCACTTCTTACGATATATTTTGACTCTCCACGAGTAATGTATACTTCTGAACCAATTTTTACTCCTTCGTGCCTCGTTAATTCTCCAGTTTTATAATCTACTTCAATTCACTCAACTTCATATACAGGAATAAGATAATTCTTTATAGGTTCTATTGAATCATAATCTCCAGGCCATCCTGAATGTGCTTCAAGTCCTGCAAGAATACCAGTATGTAAATTATCAGCTCGCAGATTAGGTTCTGCAGGTTTACCAACATATCTAACTAAATAAGTAGGAGACGTTGAATCTGCAGTTTGTTGCATATCTCTAATTTTTTTAGCTGCTTCTGTAGTTAATTCTGATCTGAATGTGTTTAAGATATCTTCTTTTGACATTCATTTTCTAATAACAACCCTTTTTGAATCTGCAAGATAAGGAGAATTTGGATTACGTTCTACAAACGTATTAACAGGATTTAAAATTTCAATATTAACATTTGAATTACTTTCTGTAGGTTTAACTCTATAGTAACAAGTACCTGTAATAAGTAAATCTGTAAGTAATTCTGCCATTTTACGTTTTAAATCGATGTTTCTTGATTGTCTTAAATAATCAAGAATATTTTGTGCAGCAATTTCATATTCAGAAACAAAAGATTGATCTATATCTTGTTGAATTGAGGCGATCTCTTTTTCAACAAAAGGATCATTTACAATTTCTTTATTTTCAATAATAGCTGCAATAATATTATTCTTTAAATACTGTTGCAAATAATTAAATACTTCTGCACTAATTTTAAGTTGCTTTTCTCTCATTATATTTGAAACAGTCTTCTCATCCTTACAAGATACTTTTAAATCTTGATTTAAACCTAGATATTCTCCAACTAGTACATCAATATGTTTCTTAATCAATGGTGTAAAACTAACTGATGTAGGAGTCCCAATTCCGTAATTTTCTTCTAGGTGTTTGAATTGATCTGCATCTCTACGACAATGATAATATCCATAAGCTTTTCTTATAGCTACTTTATCGTATACTAGATTACCGATCGCATCGTTGATCTTCTTTACTTCATTCTCTATTACCATATTCTAATACTATATATTGATTTCCTTCACCTGGAGTAGTCATTTCTCCAGAATAATATTTTGTTCTATCTAGTTGTCTGTTTCTAAGTTCTTTTTCAAGAAATTCGAAAAAACCTTCTTCATCACCTTCATAGACTAAAACTAATGGAGCTTTTCATTGATTCAAATCTAAACTTAATTTCCATTGATTACCATCTATAGTTAATGTAAAGTCTCCAGTGTAATATGCACACATAGCCTTTTCAATTATTTCATATACTTTATCAACGAGTTCCATTCTTTTGCGGTATTACTCCATATTCTTTATAGCCTTTTTCATTAGTGTATCACCCTATGTTTTTTCATTCTTTTGCTAATTTATCCTGAGCAGCAGGCCGTATATTCATTAATTCTTCATCTGCAATTTCTGCCATTTCCATAGCTGCAATAATATCGAACTTTCGTTTATTTTCTCAAGAATATTTTAGCAATTGCTCAAGCATTTCATCAATATCAATTGAATAACAGTAATCATTAACAAAATTATTAATTAATTCAAGACCATGCTTGATAATAGCTTCTGTAGCTGGTACACCAATCATTTGTGAGTTTCCTCTTTTCATATCTCCAAGAGTTGAAGCAGGACGTTTCATAAATAGACTATCTTTCTTTTTTTCTTTAAAATATGTAACAATACTAATCTTAGTATGTTCAAGTAGTGCTTTACAATTATATCATACTAATAATTTCATTGCTACATCATATGCTTCTCGAATATCTCGAGGACGATCTTTATAGATCGCAACATATTTAGCTTCTTGTAATCCATATATCCGTTTCTTAATAACTATACAGAAATCAGATACATCTGTTGAGGTAGAAGAATCTCCAGAACCTTGGTCAATAGAGTCTATTCCTGCAACATATAGATTTTTTAATACAAGACCGTCTTCATCTCGAAGTGGTCTTTCGTATATAGTAATTTTACTATTTGGATTACTTACAACTTTTACTTTTGTTAAATCAGGAGTATCTCCAGAACGATCTCATAATAATGATACGTATTCTGGTTTTAATCCTGCTTTAAATATCCTAATTTGGGTTAATCTATCTGCAATTGCAATTGAATCAAAGATATTTTCACCCTGTTTATACAACGCTTCATTTGGAATAAAACAGTGCTCTGCACAATAATCAAGTAGATCTTTACCACTTAGCTTTTTACGTTCTTCCTCATAAAACTTTTTAAATTCTTCAGATTGTGTAACTCCTCTTGTATCTAAAAATTCTTCTCGTAAACTAAACTTATGAGCTGGAATAAAGAAAGCTGTTAATTGTGGCTTTCTATCTTCTGTATCATAGTTTTTATATGGAAGTACATTATACCCTTCTGGTTTTGCAAAAATGTTTGATAAACCTTCAAGTGCCATATCATCACCACCTGTACCTAAAGCAATACGTGTTCCAAAATGATAACCACCAAGCTCAACAAGGGCATTACCTTGAATCCAACTTTTAGTTAAATATTTATTAGATCCTGCTTCTTCATAGATTAATCTATCGACACGATCACCACGAATCTTATCAGATGTATCAGCAATTACTGAATCAATTTCTGACATTCAACCATATTCAACTCCATCAGGAGTAACTTGAGATGCACGTTTAGTATCTGCATTATTAACTTTTTGCCGTAAATGGCGCATACCTCCATTAGTATTCATGTCTAATCAGTTTAACTGCTTTCAACATTTAGTTTTTAAAGGAGTAAGTTTACCTTCTGCAGCACAAGTTAATAAAGAACGATAACCTCTATTAGTTATATAAGGTCTTACTGCTAAACAAGCAACAATCTCAGATAGTCCAATACCACGAGCTTTTAATATAGCTACATCTTTATGTAGTCTTTCAGCCATTTCAACATAATGAAAGAATTCATATTGTTTAGCTAGAAATGTAGGAAACTTTTCATTACGACCAGCTCCACCTCTAGCTCCTTCAGAAATAACTTCCATTCTATAGAAATTTAAAAAGAAATAATGATCTCCTGTAATTCTATATTTACCAACTGTATAACCTTCAGTACAACGTTTATATTGTTCTCTTCAGAAATCATTATAAGGCTTTGAATCTGCAGGATATTCAGTATATGATCCAGTTCTATCATAAATTTGAGCTAGTTCATTAAAAGGAGTAGGATCAAAATCTAAACCTTGAGTTTCATTAATTGGGCGGTATCCAGTTAATTCATATGATAACTCTGGATCAAAGTAAAGTACGTCTTCGGTGACCGCCACATCTCACAAACCATCTCTCTTTTTATAAAAATCAGTTGCAGTATACTCAAATTGTTCTGTAGTATCTTTTTTCTGATCTCCAAGCATTTCTTGTAATTGCTTTTTTAATTCTTCTTCAAATTTATCTGAAAAAGATTGAGGAGTTGGTTCAGGTTCTTTTATTGATTCTCTAAGTTCTTTATATTTCTCTTTAGCAGTTTTCTTTCTTTTAACTTCTGATTCTTCTTTATTTTTTATCTGTTCAAGCATTTTTTTACGTGCTTGAGACATTGAAGATTTAATTGTCTTTACCATACTTAACTATCCATAAATCCAGGTTTTACATCACCTCTATTTTTAGCATTGGATTGCATTTGATCTTTTTTATAATTAAGCTCAAGTTCTTTTAATTTATCTGCCATAACTCCAATACTAGCAATATCAGCTAATACATCTTTTGCCTTAAAGATAGGTTTACTATTATTATCTCTCTCTTCAAGGTCTATATTATCTAAAGATACTCTCATTTTTTCAAGAGTTCGATACGCTGTTTTTATAAGGCTAAGTATTCTAGAAGAATCTTTGATTTCCATGTATTTTCTAACTGCTGCATGGAAGACTGGATCGTCTCATTCTTCTTGAGTTAATCCAGAATCTTCCATAGCTGCATCATGCTTTTGTCTCTCTAAGTATTGTTGATATGGACTTTTCCAGTCACAAAACAACCATATATATTTAAATTCTCTTCAAGCTCTTAACCTCTTTGTTCCTTTTGGATCTTCTTTACATTTATTTCTTTCTGTATCTCACAGCGCTGCAAACTCCTTTATTAATAGTATTTCGTATTCGTTAATCTTTAGATTACATGTTACATTATCATAAAGGAATAAATCTAGCATTACTTATTTTAGATTAAAACGTTTATTAAATGCTTTGTCTCGTTTATCATATTCTTGTCTTTCAACTTTTTTATCTCTAAATTTTCACCACTTAGGATTATTAGAACGTGACATGCTACTTAAATCGTTTGTATATGTTGTATCTCTTTTATCTGCACTTATATCTCTATATGAACGCTTTCCTTTTGGATTTGTTACAATTTCTCTTATAGATCCATCTGAATTAATTATTCTTTCAGATTTATATCCATTAGATTTAGCTTGTTCAGTATCAGCTGTACCATTTGCCCAGTAAGGAATACCTGTCGGATGTAAGAATTTTAATAGATTCTGTTGTCTAGGTGTATATTGTTCTGGAGCAAACTCATCTAATTTTCTTTCTGCATTAGAAATAATAGGATTTGCAATTCTATTAACCATAACAGGATTATAACCTATTTTAATTAAAGAATCTCTAACTAATCCTGTAGTATTAAATACATCATGTACATTGTGATCTCCTGTCCTATTGTTTAGCGCCTTAGTAACAGCTACACTATCATTTGGATTAACCTTTACTTTAGTTGTAGTTTTACCCCCTTCTTGGAAAAATGAACCAAGGTTTCTTGGATTGATGCGGTGTTCAACAGGAATAGATCCTAAAGTAGCATTATTTCCATAATTGACCGACATACTTCTAGGTCCTACATATCTACTATCAAACCTATTAGGATTACCTAAATTAGATGCCACTATGTAATCACTATATGAAGGATTAGTTATAACTAATTCTTCATTCATGTTTGTAGGTCTAATTCCTTTAGCTGCAGACATTCCAGCTTCTTCTGCTCCAGAAATATTTCTTGATCCAAGATTAGATTGTGGAAGTTTTGGTTTCTTAGGAGCAGGTCTTGTTGGAGCTAATTGAGTTCCATATAATTTTCCATTTCAAGTAAAGCTAGTAAGTCCTGCACTTCTAGCTGCTGCAAAAGCTTGATTGAAATTACCTTGAGATAAATCAGGAGTAACATTAGTTTGTACATTTACTTTAGGAGTAATTCCAGTTTTCATAGATACTCCAAAAGATAAAGGTTGAGAAACAATTGAACCTTCAGTTTTTGTTACTTTAGGTTTAGAATTATCTCCTACAATATTTTTCATTGCAGCTGCTTTAACTTCTCTTCTACTTAATCCAAGATCTTGATCCTTAATAGCAGATTTCATATTTCTATATACAGTACGATTGAATTTAGAAGATTTCTTACCTTCTTTTACAACCTTCTTATTTTCTTTACGTTCATTCTTTGCAGATCCTCCATCCTTAAATTTATTAACAAGATAAGCAAGTTTACCTCCTTGTTTAAACATTCCTGCAGATTGTTCTTGTTTAAATTGATTAATCAATCCAGAAATAGTATTCATACCATCTTCTGTTTGTGCTAACTCATTTAATTTTCCTACAATTTCTTCAGGTGTTTTATTTTGGAATTCTTCTACTTTAGATGGAAGTCATTGAACAAATTGCATTAATTCTTCTTGTTCCATGATGATATTGTTTTAATTATTAATATCTGTTGTAGAGCAAGTAATTTCAAATTTATTATATTTAGGATCTAAAGGTTGTGAAGGATAAAACCAAACAGGAGTAGTATTTGGAGTAGTTGTAATTGTATAATGCTGTCCTTCCAAAAACTCTTTAATTTCAGCTACAGTACCTTCTATTGTTATACCATTATTTAAATAAGCTTTCATAATTACTTGTTCTTATAAAATTTTAAATCTTTTGTTGAGAATACTGCTTCACGTAAAACCATATTCTTATCAAATCATCTACATTTAATACCTTTAAAGATATTAGTTATTTCATTACCATGTTTGTATGATTGTGTAATTTTTTCTACTACATACATAACAGGAGATGTAAGTTCACCATGTTTTAAAGTGACTACATCTCCTGGGTTAAAAAACGTTTTTTCAATTTCGTTTATCATATTATTCTTTGTCCTTTTCAATTACTCGACATATAATGTTTTGTTCACTGATAGCGTAATAACCCATATTATTGAATGGAACAGGTACTACAGAATTTCTGTAATATATATCCTCTCCAGGTTTTACGTATTTACATTCGGGTCCTGCAGAAATAACAGTACCACATGCAATAAATTGTTCAGCTCTCTCCATCTCACCAGTATCATCAGACTTATATGTATCTGCAAAAAGATCTCCTGGAAGAATTAAACCTGAAGCACTTGTCTTAATTTCTCTATAAGGATTTTTTTCAAATGGTTTTATAATAACAGTATATCCTGTTGCAGCTACCCTCATTTTAGATGCATCTTTTGTGCCTTTGTTTAATTCAAGTAATCTATTTGCTGTTAAAAGCTGTTCTTCTTCCATTTTTTTATTGAGAGCAGCAATTTCTTCAGGAGTTAATTCCTTTGTTTCATGTTTAACGTTTGCTCCCATAAGATGAACTCCCATTTCTTGCATGTGTGCATTTCCTAAAAGATTTTTTCCCATAATCATTTACATTTTTAAATTTAACTTATTACCATTTATTTACTAAGCATCTTGCGTATGCAAGTCTTGTTTTTGCAGATAATCTACATCCGCATCCTTTTCTATATCCAATTTTTGGTCTATCTGAATAGTCTGTTTTATTATTTTCATTAATATATAATCTAGGATTACATATCGGACCCATTGGTGTTTCTTTGTATAATGGACATTCTTTACAAATTGCTAATCTTTTTTCAGATAAGTCTTCATTTTTATTAATTGCTTCATTAACATGTCCACTAATAATATCTATTAGTCCCATAATTAAAATACTATAGGTTTATCTAAATCTAATTCAGATTTAATCTTTATATCTCTTTTATAATGTTTTAACATTGTTTCTACATCTGATTTTAAATAATCACATTCATGTTCTGTAATATGATTACTATGATCTATATGTATTAATACTAAACGTTTAATATTAAAGTTTGGATTAATTTTCTGTAATAAATATGCATATAATGACAATTGTAATGTATAATGATAAAAATTACAGTCCATAATATTATCCATTGGGAATTTCATCATAGTTCTACTTTTAGTAAATTTATTATAAAATGATTCTTTTTCTAATTTCTTATTAGTATTATGTGTAACTATCATTGAATCACCGAATAAAAACGTGTGTGATGGACTGTCAACTTCTAAGCATTGCGTTGCTACTGTATCAACTCTTTCTACAGATATAATATTTCTAAATGTATTCTTATTTTTAGATGGGAAGTCGATATCTTGATTTCTTACTAAAAAGGGATTTAATCCATCAGTTGAAAAACATACATCTCATCCTTTAAATATCTTTCCATTACATTTTTTATCTACTTCAAAAACAGTAGCTTTTATGCCTAATGTACTTACTAACCTTAATAAATCTTCAGCTTGTCATTTCTGAGTAGTTCCCATTACAAATCTTTTTCTAGATTCATGATAGTAACCATCAGTATCCATTAACCCTCTAAGCAAATCAAGTCTTTGTTGATAAGAGGCTCGCATATATAAATCAGGTATAAACTTATTATTTAGTATTCCTAGATCGTTAAGTTTTTTTCTAATATTATATATAGTTCGCATTTCCGCAGATTTTCCGTCAGAAAGATCTCCTCCAAAAGTATATCCTCTATTTTCTATTTCTTCCCATACTTTAGAGTTTATATTAGTGATAATTCCACATGACTTAGAGCCATCTCCTAGTCAACATCCCAGTACATAAGGATCTATAGGAAGTTCTATTTCTGGAAGATTTAGAGGATTTGCGTTCATTATTTTTGGGATATTGTACGAGGTTCTTGGTTTATCAATTAACCACTTTGCAATATCTTCTGTGGTCATAACTACTTCCCTAAATGTTTTATCTATATTCCTAAAAGAAATAAGTCATCTATGTTCATGGTCTGCCACAATCGACTCTCCGTTATCAAAAGTTATTTTAAAACATGGATTGTAATGGATATCTGATTTATGTAACACTTTAGTTATATTTCCTTCTTTATCAAATATCTCTTCTCCCTCCTTTATATCCTTAATAGTTGTCCATCCGTTTTTAGTTGGAATTTTTGTATCTAGAGGGAGTCCTTTATAATCGTATATATAAATATCATTACCGTCTTTAATGAGTAAGTCTAACTGTCCTGCAATTCTTAGTATTCCATCATCTGATTTATAACTAATCATAAATTCAGGATATACTCCTTTTTCTAAATCTAACTGATAGTATCCTTTTTTGCAAGTAAACTTTCCTCCAAGTCCAAACTTTTTTAGATCTTGTTCTTCAGATTGATAATACATGTTTTCAAATTGAGCATGTATTTTTGTACCTCTTTCACAAGATTTATTTCTTTCTACTTCATACGATTGAAGTATTTCTGCCCGTTTATTTTCAAACTCTTCTTCGTTGATATTTAACTTTTCAAGTAAAGTTGGATTTCAACGTTTTGTATTTAGTAATGTAGTTTTAACAACTTTAAAAATTTCTGGTTCTACTAAAGCTTCGCAAGCTTTATATGCAGATCAGAATGCTGAATCAAACTCATTAACATATTTATGTATCAATGTTGTTACAGATACATAAGGCTTATTATCATATTTATCTAAGTACAGATGTTTTGCATCTGAATAAATAACATCTTCTGTTTCTTTGTCTACTTGATATCCATTAACATATTTTTCCTTTACATTACTTAATTTTGGCATTGTTTATTATATTTGATTTTATATATTGTTCTATTATTGCTCCGTATCTAATTAAATTCTCTTTAATAGTACTATCTTCATATCCTACTTCGTTTTCTTTTTCTCAAGTGAATCCTAAAATTCCTGTTGGAGTTCCAGTATCATCTTTTAGTAGAGTACATGCTAAATATTCTACATTATTTTTTCCAAATCGATCATACATTACATGATCTATTTGTTCTAAAGTAGTTAAGTTACCGATAAACTGATTATGTGTTTTTAAATAATCAGGAAGATTTAATCAACTAAGATGAAAATTATCATATTGTTCTTTGATTGAGTGTGCGTTTTCTCCACATAACTCAAATCGCATAGAACCATATAATCAATCAGAAATACCATTGTGATATTGTATTACTCATACTCTATCTGCACCTGACATATATAATAGTCTTGGAAGTAGATCTTTAACTTTCTTATCATCATCAATCCTATTTAACAATTCTTGTGAATGTTTCTGACTCATATATTCTGAATACTTATCAAATAAAAATGTTGGATCATAACATATTCTCAAAGTAATACTTAACATAAACATGATGATTAAGGCTTTAAAGATACTACATACTCCATAATCTCTAATATACTGTAGGATAGTCCCCAGTCATGAGAGTCCTGAGCTTAAATCGTGTTGTTTCTTAGCCATATCTAATTCTTTAAATTATTGTATAATTTTATTTGGATGATGCAAATATATAATAATTTTTTTGGATATCCAAATAAAACTGTAAAATGTTTGTATATAATTAAATAAATAACTATATTTGCAGAAATAATGTACTAACATAATGTAAATAAAATTTTAAAATATTATAATTTATGAAGTATAACGACGAAATACTAAACAAAATTGCTGAGTCTTATAGCAAAAAGATTGATGAAAATACTAATCTAGATAATGTAATACTTGGTTATTTAGAGATGATGAAAAATGGAAGTAAGATCCATATTAAACCAGAAAATAGAGGTAAATTTAATGCTACTAAAAAGAAGACAGGTAAAACTACTGAAGAATTAACACATAGTAAAAATCCTATAACTAGAAAGCGTGCTATATTTGCTCAGAACGCAGCTAAGTGAAATAAAGGCAAAAAATAATGAGAACCGATAATTTTGATAAAGATGGTAATCTTTTATGCCGAAAATGTGGAGAATATAAAATAGAAGATCATTTTTTCTCAGACAAAAATCAAAAGTATAGAAATTATAAAGGAACTGAGTGTAAAGAATGCCAAAGACTTAGAAAACAAAAATATTGGAGAACTAAAGAAGTTAGTGACTTACCGAATTATGCTAGAGTTTTAGTTAATGGTTGTAAAAGTAGAATTTCTAGAGGTAAATCTAAATATCGAACATTAGAATTTACTCTTACAAAAGAGTTTATACTAGAACTTTATAAGAAACAAAACGGAAAATGTGCCATAAGTGGATTAGAAATGACTTATATACAAGGATCTGGAAGACATCTTAAAAATATGTCAATTGATCGTATCGATCCAAATAAAGGTTATACTAAAGATAATGTTCAATTAGTTTGTGCACAGGTAAATATGATGAAATCTGATATGTCTTTAGAAGAATTATATATGTTTTGTGAAGCAATTATAAAAAATAAGAATTAAAA
>ERZ1034804.9-NODE-9-length-69511-cov-9.450789_pt1 | contig 69511 bp, 60 predicted proteins | sample MGYA00520635_ERZ1034804 | MGnify/ENA primary metagenome ERZ1034804 (study PRJEB33766, sample SAMN09781685) | gut metagenome | biome: gut microbiome | host: Homo sapiens | place: Madagascar | study: EMG produced TPA metagenomics assembly of the PRJNA485056 data set...
CGCAGATGCCGTGCCGCAGCCGCCGGAGCGGTGCTTAAGCCGTAAGGCGGGAATTATGCGGTATTGCCTTAAAAATGGAAAGCTACTGCACTATAAAGTGGGGAACAGCAGCTGCGCGCTGAACCGCCCGCCGGGACCAAACATTTCAAAGTGGCAGTGGCAGCCGAAAGCATACCCGGTATCCCCCACATAGCCAATTATTTGGCCCTGCTGCACCACATCGCCCTGCTTGACGGCAAAAGCGCTCATGTGGGCATACAAGGTTCGGTAGCCATCCCCGTGGTCCAGAATGACATAGTTGCCATAGCTGAAAACGCTGTTGTGGTAGGTGGCCGTTACCACCGTGCCGCTTGCTGAGGCAATGATGGGGGTGCCGCGCGGCGCGGCAATATCCGCGCCCTTGTGGTTGTCGCTGCCGCCCATCCAGCGGCTTACATGCTTGTACTGCGGCACCGGCCAGATGAAGGTGTACCCGTCCAGCTCCGCTGTCATGCCCGGCGCAAGATGAGTGCCGCGGGCAGTGATCTCCGACACTGCGGGGGTCAATATATCAATATGTACCACCTCGGCGGCAGTTTGCACACCGTTCACATAGGTGATCTCCTCGGTCAGCTGCTGGGTGCCGTCAACACCCTGCTGGATGGTTTCCACCACGCCAAAGCCAAGGTCGCTGCGTTCCACCGTCTGCTGGTCATAGGGGATCGGCTCCTGATACACGCGGGTGTACACAGTTTTGACCTGTAGCAGATCGCGGCTTTGCAGCTGCTGAACGATCTCGCCATAAGGCTGCACCGAACCCGCCAGATAGATGCCATCCACCAGGCGGATCTCGTGCAGAAATGCGGTGCGCACATTGCTTTGCCTAGGGGCGCGCCAGGGCCGCTGCAGCTGGTTGAAAAAGCAGCGCAGGTGGTCGCCCTCTACCGTAACAAAAGCAAGGCTGCCATCCAGATACACTGCGGTGCCCTCCACAATGGAGCTGCCGCTGGCGCGCAGAATAGCATCCGTCAGCTGCAATTCCGTCATGGGGGTACCGCCGATGTGCAGGGTATAGGTTGGCTCCAGTACCGGCAGGGCGGCGGTATCGGAATCCGCCAGCTGCCGTGCGGCGGCAAGGCGGGCCTGGAGGTCTGCGCGGGCGGTATCAAAGTTCTGCTCGGTGGCAACGCTGCCAACCACGGTGCCGTTTACTTCCACCTGCAGGGTAAAGTGCAGGTTCAGCCCATGGGCAACCACAGCCCAAAGTATCACCCCGGCGGCGCAGGGGGCAAGCCATGGCACCAGCTGCCGCAGCGGGTGCGGCCCGGCCAGCGCGGTGCAGAATGCCTGCCCCAGCTCCAACACCGGGGCAAGCAGCAGCCAGATAAGATAAAGCGCAGCATCCCGCGCAGCGTGCGCCGCGGCGGCAGCCTTGCGGCCCAGGCAGATGAGCCAATATTCTGTTAAAAAGCCGACGGCATAAAAAATCTCGCCAGTTCTGTGCCAGCCGGGCAGCCGGCGCAGGTTGGTGCGGCGGGGTTTGCGCGGTGTTTTGTGTTGCAGTTCAGCCATAGTGTGTTTGTTTTGTACGTTAGCCGGTCAATCGACATTCACCGTTCAGTGCGGGATGTATTGCAGCGGGTCGGTGCGGGTGCCGTTGATGCGCAGCTCCAAATGCAGGTGGTAGCCGCCGTTGGCACCGCGCACATCCCCGGTGTTGCCCACATAGCCGATCACATCGCCCTTATGCACCGTCTGCCCCGCGCTGACGCAAAAGCTGGACATGTGCGCATACAGGGTGGCATAGCTGCTGCCGTCATCCGCGGTGCCGTGGTCGATCTGCACACAGTTGCCATAACTGGGCCGGGCGGATGCCGCGCTGACCACGCCATCCGCCACGGCGTAAATGAGGGTGCCGCTGGCGGCGGGCATGTCGGCCCCTGTGTGCGGCTTGTTGTATACAGCATCCGGCTCCCCAAAGTAGGTGCTGATGCGCCCCACGCTGGGCAGGGGACAGGTGAAATCCAAACTGCAATGGCGGGCGGGATCCTGGTATTTCTGGCTCTGCGCTTTTAAGTAGGCATCCAGCGCGGCGGTGGCCTGTTCATAGGCCTTGCGTTTTTCTTCGGTCACGGCGGCCTGGGCTTCGGCGGCTGCCTGCTGGCTGTCCAGTTCCGTGCTGGCCTGCTGCAAGGCCTGTTCCAGCTGGATCTGCGTCTGGGTCAGTTCATCCTGGCGCGCCTGCAGGGCTTGGGCGGCCTGTTCGGCCTGCGTTGCAGCGGCTTCGGCCTGCTGGCGTTGGGTGTCCAGAGCCTGAGCTTCCGCATCCAACTCGTCCAGCAGCTGTTTATTGTGCTCGGTCAAATCGTTCAGCACCTGCCAAAAGGTCAGCAGTTCGTACAAATCATCCGCCTGCATCAGCAGGCTGATTTCCCCGCCTTCGTTCAGCAGCTGCATGGCGGTCAGCTGCTGCTTGCAACTGTCATATCGGGCGCTGAACGCAGCTTGCTTTTCTTCCAGCGCCTTGGCCGCAGCGGTTGCTTGGTTCTGGGCTTCGGCCAGCTCGGTGCGGCTTTGCTCCAGCTGGGCCACAATGCTGCCCAGTTGGCCGCGCAGTGCGTCGGTTTGGCTTTGCAAGTCGTTGACCTGCTGGCGGGTGTCACTGGCTTGCTGCTGCATGCTGTCCAGTGTGCTGGCGGCGCTTTCATATTCGCGCTGCGCCGCGCTCACCTGGCCCTGCAAGGCAGCGGAATCCGCTGCATGGGCGGGGAATGGGTACAAAAAAAGCAGGGCTGCCGCCGCAGCTGCAGCAGCCCGTACATAGAATGTTTTCAGTTTCATTTGGTTTCTCTTATTGCGGCAGCATGGCCAGCGGGTCAACGGGGGTGCCGTTTACCAGCAGCTGGAAGTGCAGGTGGTTGCCGGTGGAACTGCCTGTGCTGCCCACATAGCCGATCACGTCCCCCTGCGCGACCCGCTGCCCCACCTGCACGGCGGGCTTGCTTTGCAGATGAGCATAGCTGGTGGCATAGTTGGCAGGGTAAGTGCCGTCATCGTTGGTAGCGGCGTTTGCACCGTGGTAGATGGTTACAAAGTAACCGTGGTCATCATCCCAGCCTGCCTGGGTCACAACGCCGCTCTGTGCAGCCTGTACCGGTGTGCCGCCCGCAGCGGCAAAATCCACGCCAAGGTGGGGCGGTGTATCGGAATCATCGGTGCGGAAGGGGGCAGAAATTGCCGTGTAGCTTTCCAACGGGCAGATAAAATCCAGCGTGGTGGTCAAATGCAGGTCCGGGGAGGTGGTGTTATCGTAAGGAATCATTGTGCGGGTATCGGTCAAGGCTCCATCCACAAACAGCTCCAGGTGCAGGTGGTTGCCGGTTGATTTGCCGGTGGAACCCACCGTGCCAAGCTGCTGGCCCTGGGTCACTGTATCGCCAGCTGCCACGCTCAGGGTATCCAGGTGGGCATACAGCGTGCGGTAACTGTGGCCGTCCGGCAGGGTGCCGTGGTCGATCACCACATGATTGCCGTAACTGTAGTGGTTGTTGGCAACCACCACCGTGCCGTTATACACTGCCAGCACCGGCGTACCTTTGGTGGCGCTGTAATCCGCTCCGCGGTGACAGTCTGATACAAAGCGGGCAATGTAATGGAAATCTGCCACCGGCCAGCCAAAAACCAGCGGCTCTGCCGTGGCCTGGGGCTGCTCCGGCTGTGCGGTGGGTTCCGCGGCGCTGTTGGTCAGCGTATCATCAGCAGGAGTGGCAGGTTCCGGCGTGGGTTCTGCCGCAGCGGAAACGGGTTCGGCCTGCGGTGTTATGGTTTCCGCCTGGGGCCGCAGGGCGCAGGCACCGCAGCCCAGCGCAACCAGCACACAGCCAAGGGCTAACAGCAGCGGGGCGGGTTTGCGGTATTTCAGCAAGTGGGCCACCCGCTTGGCCACCTGGCCCTGCCCAAAAGCGAGGGCACCGGGCATCTGGCGCACCGTGGCAAAGCGCAGAATGCTTTCGCAGTAATCCGCGCGCTCGGCAGCGGGAGCGGTGCCGATGGCGGCTTCGTCACAGGCAAGTTCCATGTATTGCTCAAATTGACGGAACGCCAGCCACGCCAGCGGGTTCCACCAGTGCAGGCAGGCGGCCAGATAGTACAGCGGCTTGGTAATGGGGTCACCCCGGCGGATGTGGGTGCGTTCATGCAGCAGTACCGCACGGCGTGGGGGACCCTGCAGGCTTTGCGGCATATAAATGCGGGGGCGCAGCACGCCAAGTGTGAACGGCGTGGCAACCGCAGCGCAGGTGTAGCAGCTATCCGGCGTTTTGCAGGCAAGGGTCACCATGCGGCGCAGGCGGCAATAGCCAGCCGCCGCGCGCACCAGTAAAACCACTACCCCGGCAGCCCAGATCGCTGCCAGTGCCACCCAGATGTTAAACATGCTGCCGGGCAGGGGAGCACTGCCTGCCGCGCCCGGCAAAGCCTGCGCCGGGAGTTCCGCGGGCACGGTGAGTGCCTGAACCACGGCGCCAGCCTGTTGAATGGGGGCCGCGCTGCCCGGCTGCCGGATGGATACCGGGATGCCGCCCGGCAGCAGAAACCGCAGCCCGACCGCCAGCCAAAGCAGGCACAACAGTTTGCTGGGTGCCCGCAGCCTGCGCAGCAGCGCGCACAACGGTAGGCAGAGCAGTACCAGCAGGCCGCCGCACATACTGGTGCCAACGGCATACAGCACAAAAGAACGGATGCTGAACATCATGGCGTTTTTCCTTTCCGTTAAGCAGTAAGCAAGCAGCATTCAGGCGTCGCTGTCCTGGCGGCGGGCGTCATCCAGCATGGCGCGGATGGCGGCGGCTTCTTCCTCGCTGATGGAGCTGGTGTTCAAAAAAGCGGCCACAAAGCGGGGCAGGCTGCCACCAAAGCTTTTTTGCACAACGGCGGCGCTTTCTTCCTGTTGAACCTGGGCCTGTTTGACCAGTGCCGTTACGGTGCCGTTTGCATTGTGTAATATACCGCGCTCACACAGCTTTTTCAGCACGGTATAGGTGGTGCTTTTCTTCCAGCCAAGGGCTTCATTTGCCAGCGCTACCAGCTGGCCGCTGCCCAACGGCTCGTTGGCCCACACCAGGCAGGCAAAGCGGTATTCGCCTTCCGCAAGGCGGTAATCCTGTTCCATTTCGGGGTGCTCCTTCTCTCATTTGGTCTATTACTATAAACCAAGTCTATAACAATAGACCAAACTTGTCAACCCCCTGTAAAAAATGTTTGCCTTGCGCGCACACAGATGGTATAATAAGCGCACTTATGAATATTATGCACAAGGGTGCCCCGCCCCTGCGCCAAGGCACCGTGCAGTGAAAAATAAAAGGAGAACTCTAATTTATGAGAACGATCCTGCTGATTGCAACCGGCGGCACCATTGCTTCGCGCCCAACGGCGGCGGGCGGGCTTGCCCCGGCTATCACCTCGCAAGAGCTGCTTTCCTGCGTGCCGGAACTGGCGGAATTCTGCCGCATTGATGCCATCCAGCTGTATAACCTGGATTCCACCAACATGGGCCCCGAACAGTGGCAGGGCATTGCCGCCGCTGTGCAGGAAAACTATGACCGCTATGATGGTTTTGTCATCACCCATGGCACGGACACGATGGGCTATACCGCCGCAGCGCTCAGCTACATGATACGCAAAAGCCCCAAGCCGGTGGTGCTGACCGGCAGCCAGAAATCGATTTATAACCGCGATACGGATGCCCGCAACAACCTGTGGCGCGCCGTGGCCTATGCCTGCCACCCGGATGCCTGGGGCGTGCAGATCGTGTTTGACAACAAGGTGATCCTTGGCACCCGCGCCCGCAAGACCCGTACCAAAAGCTTTAACGCGTTTTCCAGCATCGACTACCCCGAAACCGCCATGTTCCGGGACCGCCGCCTGATCCAGTTCCTGCAGCGCCCGGCGGATTATACCCATGCGGTGTTCAGTACCGCGCTGGACCCCAATGTGTTTGTGCTGCGGCTGGTGCCGGGCATGCGGGCGGATATTATCCCCCTGTTGGAGGGCCGTTACCGCGCTCTGGTGCTGGAAAGCTTTGGCGTGGGCGGCCTGCCCGGCGGGGATGATGGTGCCATGTTTGCCGCCGTGCGGGACTGGTGCGGCGCGGGGCACCTGGCCGTGTTCACCACCCAGGTACCGCATGAGGGCAGCGACCTTGCCGTGTATGAAGTTGGCCGCGCGGCCAAAGCCCTGCCCGGTGTGCTGGAAGCGCACGATATGACCCCCGAAGCCACCGCAGTCAAACTGATGTGGGTGCTGGGCCAGACCACCGACCGTGCCGAGGCGGAAAAGCTGTTCCTGACCCCCGTACAGTGGGATATCCTGTAAATCGTTCATTATCATATAAAAATAAAAAAACGGCGCAGAACCGGAGAAGATAACGCCCGGCTCTGCGCCGCTTTTTGATGTTATTTAGAATGTGAGCTAAGGAAACTTAAAGCAGAAATAGTATCAGATTACGTTGTGGTCCATCCACTTGTTGCTGACAAAGCGGATCATGAAGAACACGCTGCGGCAGATCCAGTCAATGAACATACCGAACCACACGCCGGTCAGCCCCATGTTGAGCTTGAGTACAAAGATGTAGCTCAAAATTACGCGGAACAGCCACATGCTGAAAATGCTCACCGTCATGGTGTAGCGGGCATCGCCGCCGCTGCGCAGGGCGTTGGGCAGGGTAAAGCTGGTGGCCCAGCAGACAACGCTGAACAAAGAGAACCAGTGCATAACGGTAACGCACATGTTGAGCGCAGTATCCGAAAGGCTGAACAGCCGTGCAATGTAAGGAATCGTAAAAAACAGGCAGGCGTTGGTGCAGAACAAACCGAGCATTGCCATCAGGATAAACATCTTGGCGTAATGCTTGGCCTGTTTTTTGTCTCCTGCGCCAAGGCAGCGGCTGACGACCGGGATCATGGCAAGGCCCATGGTGCTGCCGGGAATGTTGGCAATGCCGCTGATGGTGTTGGCCACCGCGTTGGCCGCAATGGCGGAGGTGCCCAGGGTGGAAGTCAAGCTGCTGACGCACAGCTTGCCGATCTGGAACATGCCGTTCTCCAAACCGGAGGGGATGCCGATGCCAAGGATGCGGCGGATCAGGTCGCCGTCCGGCTTCATATCCGCAATATGACGGATGCAGAGCGGGTTTTCAATTTGCTGCTGCTGCCAGAACACCCACGCCGCAGCAAACACGCGGCCCAGCAGGGTGGCCAGCGCAGCGCCCAGTACCCCCATGCCCAACCCATAAATGAACAGGGCGTTGAAGCAGATGTTGATGATGTTCATGACCAGGCTGGCCAGCATGGAAATGCGGCTGTTGCCCTGCGCACGGAACAAAGCGGCCCCGGCGTTGTAAAACCCGATAAAGGGGTAGGAGATGGCGCTGATTAAAAAGTAGGTCTGTGCAAAGTTCATCACGTCGTCATCAATGCGGCCGAACACAATGCGCAGAATGGGACGGCTGAGCACCATGATGACCAGCATGACGGTGATGGTGCTGACCGCAAGAACGGTGTACAGCTGGGCGGCGCTTTTGGCGGCTTTTTCACCATCGCGCCGGCCAAGGTACTGGCTGCTGATGACCGCGCCACCAGTTGCCAGGGCGGACAGGATCTGGATGATCAAAATATTCAGGCTGTCCACCAGGCTCACGCTGGACACAGCGGCTTCGCCCACGCCGGATACCATAAGGGTATCCGCCATGCCCATGGCTACCGACAAAAACTGCTCTGCCAGCAGCGGCAAAATCAGCCGAACCAATGCCTGACGGTTAAAAATCGGCTCCGACAGGGTGGATTCGGCGCTTTTTGTGTTGCTCATTCGTTCCCTATACTCCTTATTCGCTTTACGAAAAATTTACATGTTTATCATTATAAGACGAGAAAAGCAAAAAAGCAATATCTGTGCGAATTGAAACGATATTGTCCTTGCAAATGAGCAATTTCGTTTTCAAAAAGCAAAAAAAGAATGGATTTTGCACGGGTATCTGAAACGAAAAGCAACGATGAAAACAGCGCTTGAGCGAAATTTGCTCTGAAGGAAAAGGGAAAAGATAAAAACAAATATCGACTAATGGCAAAATCCAGCGTTAAACACCGGGCAATTTCAGTGCGGCAAGGAAACAATCTTGCAATACTGGCGCACAAAACCGGGATAAACCGCCCCGCCAGCACATAGGCTTGTGTGTGGAAGAAAATACAGGGGGAGGCAGACCGCCATGAAACAGACCCACCGCCCGCCGCGCAGCATTTACCCTGCGCAGAACCGCCACATGCGGCGGCGCACCCGTGTGCTGGCCGGGCTGGTGGCGGTTTTGTGCTTTGGCGGGCTGCTGGCCCGGCTGTTTACGCTGCAAATACTGGACCCCAGCGGTTATGCCAACCGTGCCGCGGCCCAGCAGCTGCGGGATACCACGCTGCCCGCCGCCCGCGGCGAAATTTATTCCGCCGATGGCGTTACCCTGGCCGCCAGCAAAACCTGCTGGACCATCCGGGCCTCCCCGCGGGAACTGGCGGATGAGCTGGTGCAGCCCGCCGCCAAAGCGCTGAGCGAAATTTTGGATATTGATTATGACGCTACCCTGCAAAAGCTGAGCAAGCGCACCAGCAATGACTGCCTGCTCCGCCGCCGGGTGGATGCCGATCTGGCGGACGCCGTGCGGGCCTGGTGCGCGCAGAACAACGCCCAGGGCATCCAGATTTTGCAGGATACCAAGCGCGTTTACCCGCAGGGCAACTTTATGGGCTGCCTGCTGGGCTTTACCGATGTGGATAATCAGGGCCTTTGGGGGCTGGAACTGCAATATGACGCCCAGTTGACCGGCCGGAATGGAACCATCCTGACCGCAAAAAATGCCTGGGGGTACGATATGCCCACCCATTACAGTACCCTGCAGGATGCTGTGCCGGGAAATGATATCACTCTGACCATCCGGGCGGACATCCAGCACTATCTGGAAAGTGCGCTCAGCGCCGCCGTGGCGGAGCACCATGTGGCGGCCCGTGCGGTGGGCATTGTGATGGAGGTCGATACCGGCGCGATCCTTGCCATGTCCACCAAGCCGGATTACGACCCCAACGACCCGCGCACCATCGTGGATGAAACCATCCGCCAGCAGGTGAACGCCCTGAGCGGGGAAGAACGCAGCAAAGCGTTGCAGACCGCCCAGCAGGCCCAGTGGCGCAACAAGGCAATTTCCGATTTGTATGAACCCGGAAGCGTGTTCAAGCTCATCACCTGCGCCGCCGCGCTGGATACCGGTGCCGTCACGCGGAACAGCCACTTTGTCTGCGCAGGCAAGATCAATGTGGCGGGCACAAATTTCCGCTGCGCAAACGGGCATATCCATGGCAGCGAAACCTTGGCCCAGGGGCTGGCGGTATCCTGCAACCCCTGCTTTATCCAGGTGGGGGCGCGGCTGGGCAAACAAAACTTTTGCGATTACTTTGCCGCCTTTGGCCTGCGCGCCGCAACCGGTATCGACCTGCCCGGCGAGATCAAGCGCAGCGAATACTATACTGCCGACCGCATGGGCCCGGTGGAGCTGGCTTCCTGCTCCTTCGGGCAAAGCAGCAAGGTGAGCTATCTGCAAATGATCACAGCCGTCTGCGCGGTGGTCAACGGCGGCAAGCTGATGCAGCCCCATGTGGTGCAGTCCATCCACGATGCCGAGCACAATACCGTGCAGCAGGTGCAGCCCACCGTAAAAGCGCAGGTCATCCGGCCCGAAACCAGCGCCGTCATGCGCGAATTGATGGAGGGGGTTGTGACCACCGGCACCGGCAAAAACGGTGCCGTGGCGGGCTACCGTGTGGGCGGCAAAACCGGCACCAGCCAAAAGCTGGACAGCGAGAATGAGCGCGCCCGCATTGCCAGCTTTGTGGCAGTGGCACCGATCGAAAACCCAAAAATCGCAGTCCTCATCTGCCTGGATGAACCCCACAGCTGGACCACCAGCGGCGGTGCGCTGTCCGGCCCGGTGGCGGCGGAAGTGCTGCAAAAAAGCCTGCCGCGCTTAGGCATCCAGCCCAGCTATACCGAAGCAGAGCAGGCTAAATATTTTACCACCGTGCCTGATGTGACCGGCTGGAAAGCCACAGCCGCCGCCCAAAAGCTGAGCGAGTATACCCTGACCGCGGATGTGATGGGGCAGGGCGAGCGGATCACCAGCCAGTACCCGCGGGCTGGCACCACCGTGCGGCGCGGTTCCGCCATCCAGCTGGATACTACCGGCCAGCTGGACCCCGCAGCGGACGAAGGATAACGCCGAGTGGTTGCACCCCCGCCCCATTTGCGATACAATAATATAAAGTTTATCCCAAAAAGGGGAGGGGAGCCGCTTGCCAAAGCTGCAAACAAACGGCGCAAAACAAAAACGAACCACCTATATGATACTGCTGCTCTGGGCAGCGGTCTGCTTTGCCCTGCTGGTGGTGGACTGGTGCTGCTGGGCACCCAACCGGCTGGACGCCGACATGGCGTCCGAACAACTGCTTGCCAACCTGCTGGCGCAGGAGGGCGGCGTGATGAGCACCAACTGGTACTATTCCACTGAGCTGCGGGTGCTCAACACCCAGCTGGTCATGGCACCGCTGTTCCGGCTGTTCACCAGCTGGCATACTGTGCGCGTGGTGGGCAGCGTGGTGCTGATCCTTTTGTATCTCGCGGCGTGGTTCTGGTTCGGGCGCAGTGCAAAGCTCAAGTACAGCGGCCTGCTGGGGGCCGGGCTGCTGGTGCTACCCTATGGCGCGCTGTACCGCCAGTATGTGCTGGAGGGCCTTTACTATATTCCGCACATTGCCATCAGCTTTGTGGTGCTGGGGTGCGCGGTGCGCATTCTGCGCGGCGGGTGGCGACTGGCTCCGGCGGCGGGCATGGTGCTGTTCAGCTTTGCTGCAGCGCTGGGCGGGCCGCGGCAGCTGTTCATCTTGAACATTCCGCTTACCGTGGCTGCAGCGCTGCTCTGCTGGCTGGATGCTCCGCCTGCGGATACCCTGCGCCAAAAGCTGGCCAATGCCTGGCGCACCCCCGGCGGGGCGCTGCTGGTGCCCACCCTTGCGGCGGATGCTGCCGCGCTGGCGGGGTACCTGGTCAACGCAAAGGTGCTGGCGGAAAAATATCACTTCCAGGACCAGGGATATGTGGCCTTTACCGGGCTGAACCTGGACCGTCTGCAATGGTTTGTCAACGCGCTGCTGGCTTCCTTTGGCTGGCAGGAGGGCAAAGTGTTCTCACTGACCACCCTGTTTAACCTGGCGGCTGCAGCGTTGATCGTGTTCTGCTTTGTATTTTCTGTTCGGTTGGTGCGCGGCAAAGCACGCTACCCGCTGGGGCACCGGCTGGTGGGAGCATTTTTCCTGGCCGGGGCCGTCTGCTTTGCACTGCTGTACGGCCTGACCAACAGCGGCCATTCGGACCGCTACCTGCTGCCGCTGGCAATTTTATTTGTACCGCTGCTGGAAATCATGCTGGCGGACTGCACCCCCCGGCACCGCCCGGACGCCCGTGGTATGACGGCCCTGCTGACGGCGATATTACTGTTGCGCGCCGGAACAGACTACCGCGCAGCGGCAGTGGAAGCCAACCCCAACCAAGGGGCGGCACAGTTCCTGGTGCAGAACGGCTACCGGGACGGGTACGCTTCTTTTTGGGACGGTAATGTGATGACCGAGTTGACGGACGGTGCCCTGAACGTGTGGACCCTGACCCCAAACAGTGTGCCGGAGCTGCGCCCTTGGCTGCAGGTCACCAGCCATCTGCAAACCCCTCCGCAGGGTAAAATTTTCTTTGTTATCTCCAAATGGGAAGCATACGGCGAGCGCCAGCCCACTACCCAGGCCCTTGCCGATGCCATGCCGGAGGATGCGCTGATCTATGAGGATGAAACCGTAAAGATTTACGGTTTCGCCGGCGATGAAGCCATGCGCCAAACGTGCGGATTTGCGGCGTTCCCATAAAAAATAAACCATCACAAACTTTTCACAATTTTCTTTGTAAATAATTACATCCCGCTGGTTGACAAACCGGCGGGATTTGTTTATAATCGTACTGTTGCAAATCAAACTGTTTTAATTCAAACAATTAACAATCAAACAAATTGGAAAGTGAGGTGATCCAAACGAAGAACCGCAACCAACAGGATGACCACGGCTTTGTGCATGTGGGCCATACCTTAAACTATGCCGCGCGGGAAATTTCCTGCGCGCTGGATGCGTACATCAGCACCAGGGTCAGCCCGGAGCTGACCGGTATGCGCGGCATGGTGCTGGGGTTTTTGATGCAGGAAACGGAAAGCGGCAAGCAAATCTACCAGCGTGATCTGGAAGCCCGGTTCCACACCAACCGTTCCAGCATTACCACCATGCTGCAGGGCATGGAGCAGTCCGGCTTTATCACGCGGGAAGTTGTCGCCAAAGACGCCCGGCTCAAAAGTCTGGTTCCGACCGAGAAAGGCCGCCAATGCGCCGCCGCCATCCACCAGTGCATTTCGGATTTTGAGCATGACCTGCAAAACGGGGTCAGCGCACAGGAACTGGAAGCTATCCAGGGCACCCTGCACAAGCTGATTGAAAATGCAAAAGCCATCCGCGGCAAAAACTAAGGCAGTCCGCAATGCTTTAGCTCAAGAAGTTCAGGCGCTGCCCCCGGGCAGCCAAACAGGAGATACCATATGTTTAAGTCACTTTACAAAGAAACAGAGGGGTTCCGGCTGGTTTCCATCCTGACCCCTTTGTGCATGATCGGCGAAGTGGTGATGGAAATGATCATCCCCAAGCTGATGTCCTCCATCATTGATGATGGCGTTACCGCCGGCAATCTTTCCCACATTTACCGCATTGGCGGCTGGATGATCGTGGCAGCGGCCTTTGGCCTGCTGTTCGGCGTGCTGGGCGGTGTGTTTGGTGCGCGTGCTTCCACCGGTTACGCCCGCAATCTGCGCCGCTCCATGTACCGCAATATCCAAACATTCAGCTTTGCCAATATCGATAAATATTCCACCGCCGGTCTGGTCACCCGTATGACCACCGACGTGACCAACATCCAGAACGCTTACCAGATGATTTTGCGTATGGCCATCCGTGCGCCGTCCAGCATGGTCATTGCCATGATCATGGCGTTCACCATCAACGCCAAGCTGGCTTCCATCTATCTGGTGGCGGTCATCATTCTGGGCGGCTGCCTGGTGCTCATCATGTCCCGCGCCAGCAACTACTTCTCCGCCGCATTCAAAAAGTACGATGACCTGAACGAGAGCGTGCAGGAAAATGTTTCCGCCATCCGCGTGGTCAAAGCGTATGTGCGCGAAGATTACGAGAGTAAAAAGTTCAAAAAGGCATCCGGCAATGTGCAGGATCTGCTGTTGCGTGCTGAAAAAGTTCTTTCCTTCAACTCTCCGCTGATGATGGCCACCGTTTACACCTGCATCCTGCTGATTTCCTGGCTGGGTGCCCGCATGATCGTGCTGTCCGGTGCTACCAACTTTACCACCGGCGAGCTGATGAGCATGCTGACCTACTGCACCAACATCCTGACCAGCCTGATGATGCTGTCAATGGTGTTCATCATGATCTCCATGTCCGCCGCTTCCGCCAAGCGTGTGGCTGAAGTGCTGGAAGAAGAAAGCACCCTGTCCAACGGCAAAAACCCGGTTATGAAAGTCAAGAACGGCGCTGTCCGCTTTGATCATGTCTGCTTCCGCTATAAGGCCGATGGCCGCGATGTGCTGTCTGATATCAACCTGAACATCCGTTCCGGCGAGACCATCGGCATCATCGGCGGCACCGGCAGCGCAAAAACCAGCCTGGTGCAGCTGCTGCCCCGCCTGTATGATACCACCGCCGGTCATGTGTACATTGGCGGCGTGGATGTACGCGATTACGACCTGGAGATCCTGCGCAACAGCGTTGCCATGGTGCTGCAGAAAAACGAACTGTTCAGCGGCACCATTGCCGAAAACCTGCGCTGGGGCAATAAGGATGCCACCGATGCCGAGATCGAGGAGGCATGCAAGCAGGCCTGCGCCGATGAATTTATTGAGCGCTTCCCCGATAAATACAACACCCACATTGACCAGGGCGGCGCTAACGTTTCCGGCGGCCAGAAGCAGCGCCTTTGCATTGCCCGTGCTCTGCTGAAAAAGCCCCGCATCCTGATTCTGGACGACTCTACCTCCGCTGTGGATACCGGCACCGACGCCAAGATCCGCAAGAGCTTTGCCGAAAAGATTCCCGGCACCACGGTGTTCATCATTGCCCAGCGTATTTCCAGTGTGGAAAACGCCGATCATGTGATCGTGCTGGACAACGGCAAGATCAGCGGCTACGGCACCCCGGCCGAAATGCTGGCCACCAACCCCATCTATCAGGAAGTTTATAACAGCCAGACCAAAGGCTCCGGCGACTTTGACGAAAAGGGAGGCGATAACAATGGCTGAGCAGAAAGCAAAAGTGGTTAAGGTTGGCCGCGGCGGCCCCCGCGGCCCGCGTCCCAAAGTCCAAAACCCCGGCAAGATCTTCATGCGCATCCTGCGCTATGTGATGGAATGCTACCGCATTCAGGTCGTTGCGGTCGTCATCTGCATTTTTGTCAGCGTGTTTGCCAACGTGCAGGGCACTTTGTTCATGCAGACCTTGATCGATGGCTACATCCTGCCCCTGCTGAAAGAGCAGAGCAGTGATTTTTCCGGCCTGGCTCATGCCATCGCCCGCACGGCAGGCTTTTACGGCATCGGCATTGTTGCCGCCTTTGCCCAGGCCCGTATGATGGCTTACGTTACCCAGGGCACCCTGAAGCGCCTGCGCGATGAAATGTTCACCCATATGCAGACGCTGCCCATCAAATACTTTGACCGCAACGCCCACGGCGATATCATGTCGCTGTATACCAACGATATTGATACCCTGCGCCAGATGATCAGCCAGAGCATGCCGCAGCTGCTGAACAGCGCTATTACCGTTGTCAGCGTGCTGGTTTCCATGGTTGTACTCAGCGTGCCGCTGACGGTGCTCACCCTGGTCATGGTCGGGATTATGCTGCTGGTCACCAAGTATCTTACCACCAACTCTTCCAAGTACTTTGTTTCCCAGCAGCGTGATATTGGTGCGGTGAACGGCTACATTGAAGAGATGATGAACGGCCAGAAGGTCGTTAAGGTGTTCTGCCACGAGGAAGAAGCCATTGAGCAGTTTAATAAGCTCAATGACCAGCTGTTTGAAAGCGCGGATAAGGCCAACCGTTACTCCAACCTCGGCGGCCCGGCTAACACCCAGCTGGGCAACCTTTCCTATGTGTTCTGCGCCATGATCGGCGGTGCGCTGGCTCTGTCCGGCATGACAGGCCTGACCCTGGGCAAGCTGGCCAGCTTTTTGACCTTCAACCGCACCCTGAACATGCCCATCAGCCAGATCTCCATGCAGTTCAACGCCATCATCATGGCTCTGGCCGGCGGCCAGCGTATCTTTGACCTGCTGGACGAAAAGCCGGAAGTGGACGAGGGCAAGGTCATGCTGGTCAACGCCAAACGCCTGCCGGATGATTCTGTGACCGAAACCAAGGAGCGCACCAACCTGTGGGCCTGGAAGCGTGTGAACGCTGATGGCAGCGCAGACTACCGTGAACTGAAGGGAGATATCGTCTTTAAGGATGTAGACTTTGGCTATGATCCGGGCAAGATCGTCCTGCATGATATCAACCTGTATGGCCGTCCGGGCCAGAAGATCGCCTTCGTCGGTTCCACCGGCGCAGGCAAAACCACCATCACCAACCTCATCAACCGCTTCTATGATATCCAGAAGGGCACCATTGAGTATGACGGCATTGATGTGACCCATATTCATAAAGACGACCTGCGTGCATCCTTAGGCATTGTTCTGCAGGATACCCACCTGTTTACCGGTACGGTTATGGATAACATCCGCTATGGCCGCCTGGATGCAACGGACGAGGAATGCCGCGCCGCCGCCAAGCTGGCCAACGCCGATGAGTTCATCCGCCACCTGCCGGATGGCTATAACACCACGCTGACCGGCGATGGCACCAACCTGAGCCAGGGCCAGCGCCAGCTGCTTGCCATTGCCCGTGCCGCTGTTGCGGACCCGCCGGTGCTGATTCTGGACGAAGCAACCTCCAGCATTGATACCCGCACCGAGCGCCTGGTGCAGCAGGGCATGGACGGCCTGATGTATGGCCGCACCACCTTTGTTATCGCCCACCGCCTTTCCACCGTGCGCAACTCGGACTGCATCATGGTGCTGGAACAGGGCCGCATTATTGAGCGCGGCACCCACGATGAGCTGATTGCCCAAAAGGGCCGTTACTACCGCCTGTACACCGGCAATTTTGCGGAAAACTCCTGAAATAGCCTTTCTGCCGGATAAGCGCGCAACAAAAGCGCAACCGGCATAAAAACGGAAAATCCCCATAAAAATACCGGGAAGGATTCCACCCTTCCCGGCGTTTTTGTGTAAAATGCCGTCACGGCGCACAAAACTTGACGATGTGGGAATAATTGGCTATAATAAGGAGGAAGACAAGGAGGCTGAACCAACACAGCACTCCTTTTTATATAGATGACGCTTTGGAGGGGGGCTGCGCAGAACACTGCCAGCCGCAGGCGTACATAACTGACCAACCAACACGATAAACTGAGAGGAGAGCTTATACATGGCTACCAAGAAAATTGCTCAGACCGTTATTACTGAGGATAAGTTTTATACCATCGCCGCTGCAAACGGCAAGGTTGTTGAAGTAAAGGATTACAACACCGAGAACGGCGCTCAGATCCAGCTGTGGGATAATGCCAACGCCGAATGGCAGCAGTGGAGCTTTGTGCGCGCCGGCGAGGGCGTGTACCGCATTAAGAACCGTTTCACCGGCAAGATGATGGATCTGGATTGCTCCGGCGTGACCGATGGCACCCATGTTCACCAGTGGGAAGGCGCTAACGCTTCCAGCCAGCTGTGGATCGTGGAGCCCGCCAATGATGGCCGCGTAAAGATCAAGTCCAACCTGGCCGGCAAGTGCCTGGACCTGGTCAACATGAACACCGAAAACGGTGCAGTCCTGCAGATCTGGGCCGATGTGAACGGCGATAACCAGTACTGGACCATCAACGAAGTGACCCGCAAGCCCAAGACCAGCGCCAAGGCTACCGCCGCTAAGGCAAAGGCTGAAGTGAAGGCTGCCGCTGAAAGCGCTGCCAAGACCGTTGACGCCGCTGCCAAGGCTGCTGCCGAAGTTGCTACCGAGGTTGTTGATGCCGTGAAGGCTTCTGCCGATAAGCCGGTTGCCGAAATCGCCGCTGAGGTTGTTAAGACCGCCAAGAAGGCCACCCGCAAGACCAACACCAAAAAGGCTGCCGAGACTGCTGTGACCACCGCAAAGAGGGCAGCCGGGGCTGCCCCCGCCGTTGCCGCCGTGGCCACCGACGCTGTCAAGGAAGTTGCTGAGAAGCCCGCCGTTAAGGCCGCTGCCGATGAAGCTGTGAAGGCTGTGAAAGAAGTTGCCGAAAAGCCCGCTGTCAAGGCTGCTGTGGAAGCTGCCGACAAGGCCGTGAAGGAAGTTGCCGAGAAGCCTGCTGTCAAGGCTGCCGCCAAGGCCGCTGACGAAGCCGTTAAGACCGTTGTGGAAGCTGCAAAGCCGGTTGTTGAGGCTGCTAAGCCTGCTGTAAAGGGCAAAAACTCCCGCAAAAAGCGCAGCAGAAAGTAATTTGCTGAAATAAAAAGTATAAGCCCCGCCCGCAGCACCCCTCGCTGCTGGGCGGGACTTTCTTGTGCAGGATCAATCCCAAAGAAAACTGCCCGTATCACTCCGGCCAAAAACCGGAAAGGATGCGGGCAGCTGTTTTATCAGAATAACGGAAATAAGAGAAAGCCAAATTTTACAGGAAGCTCTGGATCAAGGTTTTCAGGCCGATCAAAATCAGCACAACGCCGCCAATGCGCTCCGAAACGGCGCGGTACTTATCGCCAAACACGGCGCCAACCTTAACGCCGATGGCAGACAGGGTAAAGGTGGTGCAGCCGATCAGCAGGGCAGCAACCACAATGTTGGCTTCCATTGCGGCAAAGCCAACGCCAACGGCAAAGGCGTCAATGGAGGTTGCAACGGCCAGCGGCAGCATGGCTTTGGCGGAAAAATCGTTGTCCACAGTTTCATCGCCGCCAAAGCTTTCCCGCACCATGTTTACGCCGATCACAGCCAGCAGGATAAAGGCAACCCAAGGGCCAACGCTGTTGAGCAGGTGCTCGAACCGGGAACCGAGGAAGTAGCCAAAGGACGGCATAATGGCCTGGAACGCGCCGAACCAGGCACCGCAGATCAGCGCGTGGGACAGCTGTACTTTGCGCACCGAAAGCCCCTTGCAGATGGAAACCGCAAACGCATCCATCGAAAGGCTGATGCCGATCATGATCAAGTCAAACAAACTCATACCCAAATACCTCCAAATCAAATCCAAGGGCAGAGCCGGGCAAACAAAAAAGACCTATCCGCCCAGCACCTGCACACAGCATGCAGGTGAACCTGTGCGGATAAGTCTCGTCATTTCAAGTAGTGCCAGAGCCTTTGCTGTTAGCTCATTGTGTTGGCAAAACTGCACGGCTGCTCTTGCCCAGTGCCGCGCCGACTACTCCCTTATTGCCTGAATAGTGTACCATGCGGAAAATTTGTTGTCAATGCGTTAGTTATTACTAACTATTAAAATCCTGGTCATTTTTCGGGTTTTGCCACAAAAATGGGTGTGCTGCACCGCAAAATCAGCCCTGCTGCGCACCAAAGAGCAATGCAGGCAGAAATAACCGGAATCTTTACCGCCCCCTTGCGCAATGGCGGCTGATAGGGTAAAATAAAAAGACGAAAAAACAAAGAAACAGGGGATATTATGCAATACAAAGTTCTGGCACTGGATCTGGATGGCACACTGACCAACAATGCCAAAGTCATTACCCCACGCACCAAAGCTGCCCTGCAGGCAGCGGTGGACCGCGGCGTGCGCATTGTGCTGGCCAGCGGCCGCCCCACCGTGGGCATTGAGCCGCTTGCCAAAGAGCTGGAGCTGGACCGCCGCGGCGGCTGCATCCTGAGTTATAACGGCGGTAAGATCATTGACTGCAAAACCGGCGAAACGCTGGTGCAGCATGAGTTCCCGCCGGAGCTGATCGACCCGGTGTGCACCTTTGCCCGCTACTGGAACGTGATGCCGCTGACCTATGATGCCAAAGGCATTGTGACCGAGGATGCCGCCAACCCCTATGTTGGCGAGGAAGCCCGCATCAACAAAATCCCGGCCCGCCAGGTGGAAAACCTGCCCGCCGAGATCCAGTGGCCCATCAACAAGCTGCTGCTGGTTGGCGACCCTGTGGATATGCCTCATGTGGAGGAACTGATGCAGCAAAAGTTTGCGGGCAAGCTTTCCATCTACCGCTCGGCGCCGTTCTTTATTGAAACGATGCCCCTGGGGGTGGAAAAATCCGCCTCGCTGGCGCTGCTGCTGAAAAACATGGGCCTTGGCCCCGAAAACCTGATGGCCTGCGGCGATGGCTGGAACGACCTGCCCATGATCCGCTATGCGGGTATGGGCGTTGCCATGGGCAATGCTGTGCCGGAAGTAAAACAGGCAGCCAAATACGTCACCGCAGATAATGAGCATGACGGGGTAGGGCTGGCCGTTGAAAAATTCATCTTGGAGGACCCGCAGTGAACCTGATCGTTTTTGACTTGGAATGGAACATGGGCAATGCGCCCAAAACCTTTAATTATCATGGGGCGGAGCTGACCCTGCGGGGTGAGATCATCCAGATCGGTGCAGTGCGGGTGGACGAGAATGGCGATGTACTGGATACCTTTGAGATGACCCTGCGCCCCCGCATTTTCCGCAAGCTGCATTGGCGCATTGCGGAGGTGACTGGCCTGAGCCAGGGCGATCTGGAAGCCGGGGTGCCCATTGCCGAAGGCCTGCGGCGGTTCCAGGAATGGGCCGGCCCCGACGCCGAATTTGCCGAGTGGGGCCTGGACGATGTGCCGGTGCTGAAACAGAACCTGTTCCTTTATAATATGGACGAAAGCTGGCCCAGCCGCTGGTATGACCTGCAGCAGATCTTTTTGAAAAATTTCCCCCGTGGGGAAGGCGAGGGCCTGACGCTGGAAAGCGTGGTGGACCGCCTTGGCATTGAGCGTGACGGCGATTTCCACAATGCGCTGGACGATGCCCTGTACACCACAAAAATCTGCCGCCGCCTGCCGCTGGCCCAGGGCATTGCCGAATACCCGGACCCCGCCGCCCAGCTGACAGCCGCCCTGCTGAACAATACCGATACCGAAACGTACGATATCCAAACCTACTTTGACCGCCTGGACCACGATGCCTACAAAAATGACCCTGCGCTGTATCAGGTGGGCTGCCCGTTCTGCGGCAAGCCGCTGGTGCTGAACGATATCTGGCTCAAGCGCGGCAACACCGGTTATTATACCGAAGCCACCTGCCCGGACCACGGCCCGTGGTTCCTGCGCTTTAAGCTGAACCGCCGCGACGGCCTGCATTGGAACTTTGCCCGCTGCATTGAGACCGTGCGCCCCGAAAGCTATTCCCGCTACAAAAAGCTGGAAAAATCCCAGCGCGAGCGCATCCGCATGAAAACGGAACGTGCTGGAAAGAAAACCCAGGAATAAAAATAAAACGCTCCCCGCCCCGTGCATAAGAGAACTGCATGGAGAGGGGAGCGTTTTGTAATGAATAAAGAATAAATAATAAAGAAGAATGGTGGTGGGCGCTGCGCGCCTTTTTTGGATATTAGGCGCGATGCAGGATAAAGAGTGCGGCTCCGGGTGGGGGTGGTTTACTTACTTCATTTTGCCGATGTAGACGAGGTAGGAGTAGATGTAGATCCAGACGCAGCCGCCAAAGACGGCGGCCAGCAGCAGGATCATGGTGGCGACATCGCCCAAAATGGTGGCCAGCAGTGAAATTACAATCAAAGCAGCACCCATAACAACAAACACAATGCCGCCCATGCGCTGGGTGCGGTTCCAGTTGTGTTCGTTGTTCAGCGCCCAGGGAGTTTTGCAGCCGAACATATAGTTCTGCTTGATGCGCGGCATATAGTTGCCCAAAAAGATGAACAGCACCCCGCAGCCGCCGCAGACCAGAATACCGACCAGGCTGCTGCCCTCCGGAATCAAGCCGAACACGCTCAGCTCCGAAAACCAGCTCATGGCTGCCATAAATATTGTAAGGGCAGTGAGGGAGGCGTTCCAGACGCCCTTGAACTTTTCATAATTCTGGTGCTTGGGGTCAATGCGGGGCAGCACTGCCATCAAAATCAGCATCAGGGCGGGCAGGGCTGCCATAATCAGCACAGTGGATTTTGGCCCCCAGCCGTTGGCCTGGCCGTCCGCGCCCCAGTGGGTGGGCACAACATCCGGCAGGGAACCATAAAAGCAGAGGTGCGCCGCAAAGTTGATGGCGCAAAAAATCAGCAGCCCCCAAAACAGTTTATTTCGTTTCATCATCAGGTCCACCTTTCACAAAGCCAAAATCGAAAAACCACTTAACAGCTTCCTGGAACACGGTCAGGTTCAGGCAGTACACAATGTTCTGGCCGCGGCGCTCATCCGTTACCAGCCCGGCATTTTTCAAAATGTTCAGGTGGTGGCTTACGGATGGCTTTGCCATATCAAAGTGCGCGGCAATATCACCGGCACTCATCTCGCCTTCGCTCAACAGTTCCAGAATGCGCCGCCGGGTGGGGTCCCCCAAAGCCTTAAACGCATCGCCTACCATAGGTCAGCTTTCCTCCTTATCTGATAACGTCTGCTGTTCCGGTTCTTGCAATGCACAATACTGCTTTTTGGCGTAAGCCGCGCAGCCCAGGCAGAGCACCAGCAGCAGTGCTTCCACCAGCCAGGTACTGTGCAGCACGCCGCACTGGAATAAAGCGGCGGGAACATCGAACAGCGCATGCAGCACCACCGCCAATCCCAGATACCCGGCCTTGCGCTGCCGGACAGCCCGGAATACAACCACCGAGAGGGAAATGTGCAGCGTCATGGCAATCGCGCGTTCAGCCAGCCCCAGCAGCAGGTTGGCGGCCCCAAAGCTGGCAACGGCGGCGATCTGTGCCTGTACCTGGTCCAGCTGCACGCCGGTCAGCCCATTGGTTATGGTTTCAATGCTGCTGCTGTTGACAAGCTGCGCAATCGCAATATTATTGATGGCGGTGAGCCCCAGAACCAGGATTGCCTCGATCCCGCCGTGGCCGATGCCATAGGTTACGGCGTCCCGCCGGTTGGTGTAGCGCTTGAGCAGAAAGCGGAACGCAAGATAGCGCCCGACTTCCTCAAACACGCCCGCCAGCAGGCAGCCGATCAGGGTGTAAGCCCACGCATGGGCCAGCACATACTGCGAAACGCCGGTGCCGCCGCCAAAGAAAATGGCCTTGGGCACACCTTCCAGCACCTGGGCGAAAACAACGAAGGTCACCGCGCCGACAACAGCAGGAAACAGCTTTGCACCCCGGCAGAATTTGAACTTCCATACCAAAAGAACCAGAACCGGCAGCCCGATACCGGCTGCGGCGGCCAAGGCGCTCCACAAAATGGTCTGCAAAGAAATCATCGTGCTCATACCATATACCCTTTCAGAAAACCACAAGAATTATATATTTAGATAAACGTCTAAACATTATGGCCCTAATATACCACCCGCACACGGCTTTGTCAAGCGGGCGCGGGTGGTATGGTTAAACCTTAATGGTCAGGGGGTAGCCAAACAGCTTGGGCAGCTTAGGCAACGTTGTCGATCAGGTTCTGCATCACAATGTCATGCAGAATGTTGGTTTTCACGTAGTTTTCGCCGTAAGCGTTCACATAGCTGGTCATATCGGTGGAGCCAAAGTAGCGGGAGAACTCAGCGTTCAGAATGTCGGTATCGCACACAATGTTGTTCTTCTCCGCCAAAGCCTGCATGATCAGGATCTGCTTGATCATGCTCTGTTTGGAGCTTTCGCTGTTTTCCAGGTACTCATCCACACTGCTGTAACCGGCCTGGCTCAGCATGGTCTCCAGCGAAACGCCGTACATCTGGGCGTACAGGTACGGCTGGTACAGCACGGTATTGGTGAAATACTGCTGCACATCTTCGGGCAGGGTATCGGTATTGACTTCGGCAGCATCGTACAGCTGGCCGTACAGCTCATTGGCTTCCTGATTGAACAGCAGGCTGTTGTTGACAAAAGTTTTCAGCTCAGCCACATTGTTCATGCCCATGGACTCGGCCAGGTTGCTGCTGACCCAATCATCAGTCAGGTCGGGGGTCACATCCTCGTTGATGTAGTTCAGCGTGGTGGCGAACACTGCGTCCTTGCCAGCCAGGTTGGTGGCCTGGTAGTCATCCGGGAAGGTGACATTCACATCAAAGGTTTCGCCGGGCATGTGGCCAACGATCTGATCCTCGAAACCGTCAATAAAGGTGCCGCTGCCCAGGGTCAGATCATAATCGCTGCCGGTGCCGCCGTCAAAGGCAACGCCGTCAATGGAACCGGCAAAGTCAATGTTCACAGTGTCGCCGTTTTCGGCGGCGCGGTTGGTGATCTCGTTGGTGGTTTTGTAGTTGGAAAGGATGTTGCTGGAAATGTACTTGTCAATGTCGCTGTTGCTCACGGTGGTGGCGGTGTCGGAAAGAGTAAAGCCATCGGTTTCCGGCAGCGTGACGTAATCCAGCGCGGTGATGCCCTTCAGGTAGCCGTTCTCGTCATAGGCATCGCTGAAAGAGAAATCAGCCAGATAAGAATAATCATCGGCGGCGCTTTCTGCGGTAGCGTCGTCAGGAACAGTGCTTTCACTGGCAGCTTCGCTGGAAGCTGCGCTCTCGGCGGTTGCTTCGCTGGAGGATGTGCTGGAACCGCAGGCAGTCAGGCCAAAAACCATGCCGCATGCCAGCAGGCTGGCAGCAGCGCGGGTCAGGTTGGTGTTTTTCATGGGTTGTCTCCTGTCCTTTTTTGAAAAAATACATCGCGTACCGCAGCAGGGAAAAACACCCCCGTCAAACGCGGATACTTTTCTATTATACAGCTTTTTTGCAAAAAGTACAGCCCTGCATTCACAAAAGGGAAGCGGGTGTGTTATAATACCCGTGGCAGAGCACCCAATGCTCTGCCATGGGCGGCAGACCTGCTGCCCGGATATCCTTATATAAGGAAAGGAACAGAACCCTATGGAAAAAGAAAAAATCGCGCGCATCAATGCGCTGGCTCATAAAGCAAAAACTTCTGGCCTGACGGAAGCCGAACTGGCGGAGCGTGACGCCCTGCGGCAGGAATACCTGGCCGATATCCGCGCATCCGTGATTGACCAGCTGGAGCACACCACGGTGATTGAGCCGGACGGCACCCGCCGCAAGCTGCAGGTGCGCCACTGACCCCCTGTTCAAAGTGGCGGCCCGGCCGGCGCGGGGCTGTGTGGTTTGCACAAAATTGTGCCGGGGTATTGGAATTTGCAAGCGGGTTTGCTATAATATAGCTGGCGGCGAATCCCGGCTACAAGAAATCAGTCAGCCACCCGGCAGGCTGAACGGAAAAGGCTGTACATTTTGCCAAAGCGAGGTTATTTTTCATGCTTACTGCAATTACCGGTATCAACTGGGGCGACGAGGGCAAGGGCCGTATGGTGGACCTGCTCTGCCGCGATTATGACATCGTTGCCCGTTACCAGGGCGGCGACAACGCCGGCCACACCGTCAAAAACGAGCGCGGCAAGTTCGTGCTGAACCTGGTGCCCTCCGGCATCCTGCACCCCAGCATTGTCTGCGTTATGGGCGGCGGTATGGTCATTGACCCGGAACATCTCGAAAAAGAGATCGCCGACCTGCGCGAACAGGGTGTTGAGATTACCCCGGACAACCTGAAAATTTCTGACCGTGCTACCATCACCATGCCGTTCCATGTGGAGCAGGATGGCCTGGAAGAGGCCCGCCTTGCCAAAACGGGCGCACAGTTTGGTTCCACCAAGCGCGGCATTGCTTACACCTATGGTGATAAGTACATGAAGAAAACCCTGCGCATGGGCGATTTGGTCCACATGGATGCCGGTGTGCGCAAGCGCCTGGAAACCCTGGTGGAATCCAAGAACCTGACCATGGTCAACATTTATAACCAGAAGCCGGTCAGCGTGGACGATATGTGGAACTGGTGCAAGCACTTCCAGGAAGTGTTCGGCGCTTACATCTGCGATGTCGGCCAGTATCTGGCAGATGCTGACGATGCCGGCAAGAAGATCATGTTTGAGGCCCAGCTGGGCGCCCTGCGTGATATCGACTACGGCATTTACCCCTACACCACTTCCTCCAACACCATCGGCGCTTATGCACCCATCGGTGCTGGCATCCCCGGCCGCAAGCTGAACAAGTCCATCGGTATCATGAAGGCTTATTCTTCCTGCGTGGGCGACGGCCCCTTTACCACCGAGCTGGCTATGACCGAGGAAGAAAAGCACCTGCTGCGTGAAGCCGGCCATGAATACGGCGCTGCCACCGGCCGCCCGCGCCGCGTTGGCCCGTTTGATGTGGTTGCTTCCCGTTACGGCGTTCAGTGCCAGGGCTGTGACGAGCTGGCCCTGACCCTGTTTGACGTTCTGGACTACATGGAAGAAGTTCCCGTTGTTGCCCAGTACAAGCTGGCTGACGGCACTGTGACCGACCGCTTCCCGACCGGCAAGACTTTGGACGATGCACAGCCGGTTATCGTCAAGCTGCCGGGCTGGCACTGCGATATCACCTCCGTGCGCAAGTACGAGGACCTGCCGGAAGCTGCCCGCGGCTATGTGGAATATCTGGAAAAGGCAGTTGGCTGCAAGATCAAGTATATCTCCGTTGGCCCGGAGCGCGATGCCTGCATCATTCGTGACTGATCTGCATAGGGTGTATCTGAAAGTCGAAAATATCGTCTATTTCTACAAACACAGCAGGATTTTGCGTTAAAAAGCCTTGGAATCCACAAAGGATTCCTGCGGCTCTTTGCCTTAAATCCTGTTTGTGTTTACGAAATATCCGTCATTTTCTTTGTTTTCAGATACACCTTAAGATGGTCAGCAGGAACGCTGCTTGAACCTGAAATGATAAATGGCGGACCCCCATCGGTCCGCCATTTTTGTAAATTATCTGTCTGTGGGCTTTGTCGGATACAACGCCCCAGCAGGAAACTTCAATTCCGAATATCCATATCTGTAGGGGAAGGGAAGAGCAATTCTTGACAAAACTTCTGATCAGACTTTTTATCCGTGATCCGGCCAATATCCAGGACCGCACCGTGCGCACTGCTTACGGCAACCTGGCCTGCATGGTGGGGATTGTGTGCAATGTGCTGCTGTTTGCGGGCAAGTTTACGGTGGGCACCCTGTTTGGCAGTATGGCCATTGCGGCGGACGCATTGAACAATCTGTCCGATGCAAGCTCCAACGTGGTCAGCCTGGTGGGCTTCCGCCTGGGGTCAAAACCTGCCGATGATGAGCACCCTTACGGCCATGCACGGTACGAATACCTGGCGGGGCTGGCGGTTTCGGTCATGATACTGGTCATCGGCATTGAGCTGCTGAAAGAAAGCTTCCTCAAGGTGCTGCACCCCACGCCGGTCACCCTCAGCGCGCTGACCATAGCGGTGCTGGTGGTGTCCATCCTGGTCAAACTGTGGATGAGCAGCTTCAACCGCAGCGTTGGCAGCCGCATCAAGTCCGAAACGCTCATGGCCACTGCGGCGGATGCCCGCAACGATGTGGTTACCACTGCCGCGGTTCTGGCCGCCACCATTCTGGCTCACCTGACTGGTATTGACCGCATTGATGGCCTGATGGGTGTTGGCGTGGCGCTGTTTATCCTGTGGAGCGGCATCGGCCTGGTGCGGGATACCATCAGCCCGCTGCTGGGCGCGGCCCCTGACCCGGAACTGATCGATTACATTGAGAAAAAAGCCCTGAGTTACCCCGGTGTGCTGGGCATCCATGATTTGATGGTGCATGATTACGGGCCCGGCAACAAGCTGGTCAGCTTCCATATTGAGCTTTCCGCCGACAGTGATGTGATGAAAAGCCATGACCTGATCGACTCTATCGAGCGGGATTTCCAGCTGCATGACCATCTGCTGGTCACGATCCACTTTGACCCCGTGGTGACGGATGACCCGCATATCAACGAACTGCGGAAATTCTTGAAAGAACAGCTGGCTGAAATTGCGCCGGAAGCGGATATCCACGACCTGCGCATTGTACCCGGCCCCACCCATACCAATGTGATTTTTGATTGTGCTGTGCCCGCAGACTGGCTGGCCGCCAAGGACCACCGCGCCAACAAAATCCCGGCTGCTTTGCGCAAAGCGGTATCGGACCGCTGGCCGGACCATTTCTGCGTGATCCAGCTGGAACCGATTTATGCAAAACTGAAATAAAACAAAATCAATACAGGAATACGAACAAAGGAGCAACTACCATGGATTACAATGCCGCCGCACTTGAAATGCACGCAAAATACCCCGGCAAGCTGATCGTCAACAGCCTGTTTGAAGTCAAGGACCGTGACGCCTTGTCCACTGCCTACACCCCCGGCGTTGCGGAGCCTTGCCGCCAGATCAAGGCGAACCCGGACGATGTGTATAAATACACCTTCAAGGGCCGCACCGTGGCAGTTGTCACAAACGGCACTGCTGTGCTGGGTCTGGGCAACATCGGCCCCGAAGCTGGTCTGCCGGTCATGGAAGGCAAGTGCGTTCTGTTTAAGGAGTTCGGCGGTGTGGATGCGTTCCCCATCTGCCTGAATGCTTCCACCCGCGAGGAAGTTATTGCCGCTGTCAAGGCCATCGCTCCGACTTTTGGCGGCATCAACCTGGAGGATATCCGCAGCCCGGAGTGCTTTGATATTGAAGCGGAGCTGGAGCGCGATCTGGATATCCCTGTATTCCATGACGACCAGCACGGCACCGCGATTATCGTGCTGGCCGGTGTGCTCAACGCCCTCAAGGTTGTTGGCAAGCGGCTGGAAGATGTCAAGATCGTGCAGAACGGCCCCGGCGCTGCCGGTACGGCCATCATCAAGATGCTGCAGGTTGCCGGTGCCAAAAACATTGTTGCTGTGGATGAACACGGTATCCTGTACCCCGGCCGCCCGGCGGGCCTTGCCGACCATAAGGAATGGCTGGCAACCGTGACCAACCCCGAACACCTGACCGGCACCCTGGCCGATGCCGTGCGCGGTGCAGATGTCTTTATCGGCACCTCCGTTGCCGGTGCGCTGACCACCGAGATGGCCGCCACCATGGCACCGGATGCCATTGTGTTTGCTATGGCCAACCCCAACCCGGAGATCATGCCCGATGCCGCCAAGGCAGCCGGTGTGCGGGTCATCGGCACCGGCCGCAGCGATTTCCCCAACCAGGTCAACAATGTTCTGGCGTTCCCCGGCATCTTCAAGGGCGCACTTTCCGTCCGCGCACGGGACATCAACCCCCAGATGAAGATGGCCGCCGCGAAGGCCATCGCCGGCCTGATCCCGGAGAACGAGCTGAACGAGGAAAACATTCTGCCCAAGGCCTTTGACCCGCGTGTGGCACCGGCTGTGGCTGACGCTGTGGCGCAAGCTGCACGGGAAAGCGGCGTGGCGCGGGTATGAGCATCCGGGAAGTAAACGCCGTCGCCATTACCGATGCGGTGGAAGAACTGTGCATCCGCGCCAACACCCAGCTGCCGCCGGATGTGAAGCAGGCGCTGGATAACGCCCATGCCGCCGAACCCTGGCCGCTGGCCCGCCAGACGCTGGAATTGCTGCAGCAGAACCTTTGCGTTGCTGCAGAAAAAGACCTGCCGATCTGCCAAGATACCGGCATGGCCTGTGTGTTTATCGAGCTTGGCCAGGATGTGCATATCAACGGCAATCTGGACGAAGCTGTGAACGAGGGCGTGCGCCGCGGGTATGAGAAAGCCTACCTGCGCAAGTCCATCACCGCGGACCCCTTGCAGCGCGTGAACACGGGGGATAACACCCCGGCGTTTTTAACGGTACATCTTGTGCCGGGGGATGGCTGCAAAATTACCGTGGCCCCCAAGGGCGCTGGCAGCGAGAATATGAGCCGCCTGACCATGCTCAAACCTGCCGATGGCGTGCAGGGCGTAAAAGACTTTGTGATGGAAACCGTCAAGCAGGCGGGGGCCAACCCCTGCCCGCCCATTGTGCTTGGCATTGGCATTGGCGGCAGCTTTGATAAGTGTGCAGCTCTGGCCAAAAAGGCACTGCTGCGCCCGCTGGACCAGCCCAACGCGGACCCCTATTATGCCGCGCTGGAAAAAGAGCTGTTGGATGCCATCAATGCAACCGGCTTTGGCCCGCAGGGCTTTGGCGGTGCAACCACCTGCCTGGGTGTCTGCATTGAACAGCTGCCCACCCATGTGGCCTGCCTGCCGGTGGCAGTCAACGTAAGCTGCCACGTTACCCGCCGCGCCAGCGCTGAGGTGTGATGGGGCTTTACGGGAAATGTTGTTCCTTCTTTGAAAAGAAGGAAGCAGAAACTTTAAACAATATGGGAATAAATGGTGGACAATTAACTGCGGAGCGTTGAAATATCGACAGTACAAGCTGTGGGATGCGATGCAGGCAAGACCACTGAACCTCAAACAGGGGGAACAGCATCATAACATGCTGCCCCAAAGCAAGACGCAAATTTTTAAGGAAGAGATCAAATTGGCAAACAAACCGCAAATTGATATCCCACTGGGGGAAACGGCTCAGCATAAACCGGGCAGCAAAATCGATATCTCCTTGGATGACGACCAGCCGCCCAAGCTGCAGCCGGACCCGGCACCGGGGCAGATTTTGCAAACTGAAATGGAAATCGTAAACCGCCACCATGAGGAAGTCAGGGAGCAGCACCGCCGCGCGCGCGTGCAGCAGGAAGGGTGATTTTTATATGCAGGTACGTTTAACAACGCCGCTTACACGGCAGGAGCTTGCCCCGCTGCACGCGGGGGATACCGTGCTGCTGACCGGCACCGTATATACCGCCCGCGATGCCGCCCACGCCCGTATGAACGAAGCGCTGGACCGCGGGGAGCCGCTGCCGTTCGATATCAAAGGCGCGGCCATCTATTATGTCGGCCCCACACCGGAACGCCCCGGCTGTGCCATTGGTGCGGCGGGTCCCACGACATCCGGCCGCATGGATAAGTTTACCCCGCGCCTGCTGGACCTGGGCCTTGCCTGTATGATCGGCAAGGGCAAGCGGGATGAAGCTGTAAAGGCCGCCGTTGTGCGCAACGGTGCTGTGTACCTGGCAGCCATTGGCGGGGCAGGTGCCCTGATGGCTGGCAGCGTAAAAAGCTGCGAGATCATCGCCTGGCCGGACCTTGGGTGCGAGGCTGTCCGCCGCCTGGAAGTGGTGGATATGCCCCTTACCGTTCTGCTGGATGCCCATGGCGGCGACCTGTACCAGTCCGGCCCGCAGGCATACCTGCAAAGCCTGGCCTGATACGAAACCTAATATGACCCGTCTGCCTGCATTGACAAAAAGCGTGATACCTGCTAAAATACAAAGGTATTTTGAGCGGATATGGCGGAATTGGCAGACGCGCTGGTTTTAGGGTCCAGTGTCTACGACGTGCAGGTTCAAGTCCTGTTATCCGCACTGAATAATAAAAATCCGAACCTTTTCTCGACAGGGGAGAGGGTTCGGATTTTTGGTTTTCTTCAACAATCAAAAATGAAGATACAAATGAGTGCTGCATCTCGATTTTTCTCTCGGGACGCGGCACTTTTTAACTCTTTTGGTCAGTGGCAGCTCCCGGCACAGCCGCCTTTGTCCTCGTGGCAGGAATGGGAGCCGCAGGCGTGCTCTGCTTCGTGGGCATGATGATTGCAGTGGGCGTTGGGGTCAAAAACAAGCCGACCAGCCAGATAATCTGCGGCAGCGGCATCCGCACTGCCGGAAATACCGCCAAACAGCTGGATGCCAGCCTGCGCAAGGGCGGCCTGGGCACCGGCACCGACCCCGCCGCATAAAACCACATTGACCTGATGCTGAACCAGGAAACCTACCAGCGCACCATGGCCCTGCCCGTTGGTGGAAACAACCGCGCTGCTCAAAATTAGGCCGTTTTCTGCATCGTAGATTTTGAATTGTGCCGAATGGCCAAAGTGCTGGAACACCTGGCCGTTTTCATAAGGAATTGCAATTTTCATAAAGGAACCTCCTGTTTGTTTTATCGTTTATCGGAATAATTGCAGATTTGGATGGCAGCACCGTGTTCCATCCGCTGGAACCCATGCTTCTCATAAAACGGAACATTCTTTTCGTCCTCTGGCATCCCTTCAAGGTACAGGTAGTTCTTATATTTTTCTTTGATGCGCTCCAGCATTTCCCCGGCGATGCCCTGGGCCTGATAGTCCGGGTGTACCAGTACATAATGAATTTGCGCCAGCATTTCGCTGTCATCCAATACACGGATCAGCCCGACCAGTTTGTCGCCGTCCCAGACAGTCAATACGGTGGAAGAGTGCATCAGCGCCTTGTACAGCCGCTGCGGATACTGGCCGGACACCCAGCCAACAGAAAGGAACAACTGTTGTACTTGTTCCTGGGTAAAAGTTTTTTCTTCAGTATATCTTAGCATGGCGTTTCTTCATTGTTATCGGTAATCACACCGCTGGCATTGGGCAAGAGGCGTGTTGGTTTCTTCTTTATAAAAAATACCGGACCAGCGGCAGATGCTTTGCAGAATTGGAACCACGGACTTTCCCTTTTCGGTCAGAAAATACTCCACCCTTGGCGGGATTTCATCATAGGACTGCCGGACAATAATGCCATCGGCAATCAGCTCTTTCAGTGTGGTTGCAAGAACGGCATCGGTAATATTCGCCATTTCCTTGCGTAGCTCGCTGTACCGCAGCGTATCCTTTGCGGCCAGAACACAGATGATCCGGGACTTCCACTTGCCACCAAAAACGCCTAAACCATATTCCAAAGGGCAGCGGATGTCTTTTTCCAGCTTTTTTTGATACATAAGGTTGCCTCCCTTTACTCCTAGTTTAGCAGATTGCGTCGCAATACGGAAGTTACTATAAAATTTATGAGTATAAAAATTGGGCGCGGAAGCAGCATCCGTGCCCGTAAAGCTGGGTTACAGCTCTTTCTTGTTGTCCGCACCGGGAGTGGTAACAATGATCTTTTCCGGGGTGATGATCAGGGCACCCTTTGCGGTAGCGCCGCCATTGAACATCTGCTCAACCATCGTTTTGAAGGTTTTAACGGTATCGCCTTCGGTCACATACTCAGCCGTGCCCTTGATCTGATAGCCTTCCAGAGACTTTGCATCGTAAATAGAGATGGCAATTTTACCGCCGTCTGCGGCCAGGTTTTTCAGGGTTGTGTCAAGGAACACATCGCCAACCACCAGTTTGCCGTCCGGGGTTACATCTTTGAAGGCAACGGGCACAACATTCGGCTCACCGTTTGCACAGGTGGCCAGGTCCCACATGCTTGCTTTCAGCAGCTTCTTTACAGATTCGTTCATCATAACAGCCTCCAATCAAAATATGTGCTGGCCAATCGGCCATTTCGGGTGCCATTATACTGGAGCAGCACGCAATCAACAAGATATGTGCTAAATTATGAGCAGCTCATAATTTTAATAGTGACAGGGGAAGCAGAGTGTTCCCCACGGACGGAAACATGTTCGGTTCCTGTTTGCCCAGGAAAATGTGGATGCTTTCTATCTGGAGTTTGACGACGAGCGCTCCGGCAGCTTTGAGCCGCTGAAATGTGTGGCCGAAGGCAAAAAGGTTGTGCTGGGCCTGGTTACCACCAAGTTCTCCCGCCCGGAAGATAAGGACACCGTGATTGCCCGCATCCACGAAGCAGAAAAGTGGACCGCCTCTGCCTGAGCCCGCAGTGTGGTTTTGCCTCCTGCGAGATCGGCAACAAGCTGACCGGGCTGCAACAGTGGAACAAGCTCAAGCTGGTTAAAGAGATTGCGAAAACTGTCTGGGGCAAATAAAATCAAGTAAAACAACATGACAATACGCCGGTGGCTGCCCAAAAAACGGAGCCGCCGGCCTTTGCTATTTGCTGCATGTGAGGATACTTCACAAAAGCTGACGCAATCCGGCGTGAACACAGCAAAAATGCCGAACATTTGTTGCCCGCCGCGGGAAACAAATAGCAGATGCACCCAAGGAATCTGTGACAAAAAAGTGTAAATTTGGAAGCTTTGCAGGTTGAAAGCAGCACAAGGATATGATAAAATAAACTACATAGTTAAAGGAGTAAGATAAAACGAGCAGACGTTATAAAATGATAAAATACATTGTAGCGTCTGTAAAAAACAAGGATGTCAGGTGATTGAGGTTGAAAACGTTGAATCAGAAGATGGAATACCTGCGGAACGGCGTGCGGTACTGCCTGCTGCTGATTTTGTTGGTGCTTGCCTTTGCAACAGGTGCCCATGCGGCACAGGATGATTACTATTATCCCAATTATGATGCATCGGCCAATGGATGCGTGGACTTGATGAATTACGTCAAGCGTGTTACCGTTACGGTCAATGGTGTGGACTATACCCTGAACCAGCTGGACCAGATGCGCCAGCAGGGAACCCCGCTGACTATGCAGGTTGGCGATACCATCTCCTTCAACGTGCTGTTCGGTTTGCAGGGCCGCGCTTATGACCCGAACGACGCTACGCTGGTGGATGAGTCCAATTCGACCTATGTGACCTATACCCATGATACAACCATGCTGGATGGCACAACGGTGGCAGCGGGCAGCCAGGCAATCCTGGATGACTCCAGCCTGATGAAAGAAAACACCACCAAGGGCAACAGCTACCTGCGTATGGATATCGGCTGGCTGCTGGATGCCTGCCCCGGCAACTATAATATCGAGTATACGGATGGCAACGTCAGCTTCTATCAGGGCGGCGAAAACAACCGCTATCTGTATGTTTACTTCCCGCACGGCATCGGCAATGATACCTATGCTGAAAACGGCTACTTTACCATTACCACAACCCTTTCCCGCACGATGGACTGCATTACCATCCCGGTACCCAACTGTTTTTTTGGTTCTCGCACCAGCTGGATCGTGTACGTTACGGTCAAAGAACATGTGGAAAACAGTTACTCCGGCAATATCAGCAGCTATGGCCGCATCACGGTCAAGAAAAAGTGGATTACCGATGACAGCAACCACGGCCCGGCCAGAATTGTGCTGACCTATACCCAGGACGGCCAGCAGCGCAGCGCCACCCGTACCATCACGGGGGATGGCACCGCTTACTTTGATATCCGCCAGGGGATGACAAACTGCAACATCAGCGAGGATATGACCGGCCTGGATGGCTATGTTTCCACCATGACCACCAGCGATGACGGCAAAACCTTTACCTTTACCAACGCCAAGCGGCAAAAGCTGATCGTGAGCAAAAAGTCCGCCACCGGCAGCGATGAACTGCGCGGCGCAAAACTGGTGGTTTACAGCGTAGGCTCCGATGGCACCCAGAGCGAGATCGACAGCTGGAAGACCGAAAGCACTCCGCACGAGATGCAGCTTTCGCCCGGCAACTACCTGCTGCGCGAAACTTACGCTCCGGCAGGCTATGCCATGACCAGCGATATTACCTTTACCATCAATTCGGGTTTTACCGTTGCCGTAACTTCCAAATCCGGCAAGCTGGATGGCCAGACATTGACTGTTATTGACCAGCCACTGGAAGTCAAGCTTTCCAAGGTGGACCCCAACGGCAACTCTCTGGCAGGGGCTTCCATGACGCTGACGGATAAGAACACCGGCAAGCTGGTTCACAGCTGGGTTTCCGGTACAGAACCGGAAAAGCTGGTGATGACCGGCAACACCGGCGAGGTGCTGGTGGCAGGCCATACTTACATCATGCACGAGGAAAGCGCCCCGGAGGGCTATGCTCAGGCCGTGGATGTAGAGTTCTACTTTAACGGTGACGGCACCATCCCCAACTGTGGCTACCACCTGGTCAAGATGGTGGACCAGCCGAGCGCAACGCCGACACCGAGCAATCCTTCGGAGAACCCGGACAAAACGCCCAACCCGGATGGTGATCCGACCCCGGGTAACCCCGGCGATGACCCGAATACGCTGGGTAACCCTGGTGCAATATCCAATGGCGATGGTGATACCCCCAAGATTAGCCCCACGGCCCCGCCGAATGTTCCGGCTTTTGCAAACGGTCAGTACGGCCTGCCCACCGGTGACAGCCCGGTGATGTGGATCTTCCTGGCGCTGGCAGTTGTATGTATTGGCGCGGCTGTTGGTGTGACCGTGGTGCGCAAAAAGAAAGAAAACGGCGATGATGCCTCGCATTCCGACAGGGGGTAAGCATGAACAGACAAAATCCCTCTTATAGCGGGCAGCCCCGCCGCTCCACAGGCAGCAGTACCCACCATAAATCCAGCAGAAAGCAGTACACCATGTACCGTGAGCCGCCGGAGAAAGACCCCAAGCCGCGCCGTCGGCGCAGTACGGATGGCGTAACGGCAGCGCAGCTTTCCAAGTTTATTGTACCGGTGCTGCTGGCTGCCGCGGTGGTGTTCCTGCTGTTGTTCTTCTGGCAGTGGACAAGCTACCAGAAAAGTGATGAAGAATACCAGACCCTGCGCACCCAGCTTGTCTGGATGGATACCAGCACCGGCGGCGATAACGCCCCGGCTTCCCGCCTGGACTTTACCGCGTTGAAAGAGCAGAACCCGGACGTTACCGCATGGCTCAGTGTGCCGGGGCTGGAACTTTCGCTGCCGGTGGTGCAGAACGAAGATTCCAACTATTACCTGCGCCGCAGCTTTTCCGGCGGAAGCAGCAACGATGGCTGTCTGATCCGCCCTTCGTGGGATTCCACCAGCTGGGCGGACGGTCTGTGCCATGTGATCCATGGCCACAACATCCATAACGGCGCCATGTTCGGCAAGCTGGATGCTTACCGCAAGCAGGATTTTTACAGCGCAAACCCAACGTTTACCCTGTACACGCCGGATGGCGACTACCTGTGCCGCATCTTCTCGGCACACGATGCCAAATCGGACGACCCGTGCTATGCGCTGGATTACAGTGAGGGCGAAGATTACGATGCCTTTTTGCGGTATCTGAAAGAACTTTCGCTGTATGATACCGGCGTGGATGTTCCCAGCGGCAGCCATATCCTGACGCTTTCCACCTGCCGCTCCGCCTATGCTTCCAACAACCAGCGCTTTGTGGTGCATGCCATCATGGAACCCATCAACCACGCGCAGTAAGGCTGCGGGATAGCGAGACAAAAGCACCCGGCGATTATAAGACAGAATAAGATAACCGCCCATCTGTTTGGAATATTATATTCCGGCAGACGGGCGGTTATTTTGGTTTTGTATTTGTATCGTATGAAAAGAGGGCAGAACCTTGGCCTAATTTGTAGGGAACGGTCTTGACCGTTCCGCGGGTTGAGGTTTGGCACGCACAAAAATATCTGGCCCCAACGTTTCGGAACGGTCAAGACCGTTCCCTACAGAGCAATAAAAAATATCATCTAAAACAACCAAGGCCCGCTGCATCCCAAAATCCTGTGCAACGGGCCTTGATCTTATTTTGTATGTAATACGAGATTAAAGTTTCTTCGGTTCCTTCTTTTCAAAGAAGGAATACAAACCCTCGTAAAAAATCACACTCTCACCATGTTGCGGGTGATCTCGGCCAGGGAATGTGCACCGCACATACTCATGGTGTCGGCCAGCTCACCGGCCAGCTTGTCCACATACACCTGAACACCGTCGGCACCGGCACCGTAAATGGCGTTCACAAAGGGGCGGGCAATCAATACGGCGTCTGCGCCAAGGGCCAACGCCTTAAATACATCCACACCCGTGCGGATGCCGCCATCCACCAGAATCTTGCAGCGGCCATTGACGGCCTCCGCAATTTCCGGCAGAACTTCTGCTGTGGCGGGCACCTGGTCCAGAACGCGCCCGCCGTGGTTGGAAATCACGATCGCCGAAGCACCGGCTTCCACCGCTTTCTGCGCGCCGCGTGCCGTCATGACGCCCTTGATGATGAACGGAACCTTGGCATCCGCAATAATGCCGCGCAGCTCCTCCACTGTTTTGCTGCCGGCGGGCGGGTTCAGGTTCTTCAAAAACGGCAGACCGGCGGCGTCAATGTCCATGGCAACGGCAAACGCGCCGGTGGCACGCACCAGGGCCATCTTTTCTGCAATCGTCCCGGCATCCCAAGGCTTTACGGTTGGAATGCCAAACCCGGCATTGGCTTTTACCGCCTTGCAGGCACCCACCATAACCGCGGGATTGGTGCCGTCACCGGTGAAAGCCAGGATCCCGGCATCGTGGCAGGCGGGAACCAGAATATCATTGTACTCCAGGTCGGTGTACTTGGTGCCGTAATGCAGCTGCATGGCACCCACCGGCCCGGCAAAAACCGGGATGCGGTAACTGTGGCCGAACATTTCCAGCGTGGTGTCCGGCTCACCCGATTCGCAAATGGTGTCCATGTTCACCCGCACGTTCTGCCATGCGCTGTAATTGCGGATGGCAACATCACCCACGCCCTTGGCACCGGGACCCGGCACCGTGTTGCGGCAGGCACGCCCATCACACACAGGGCACGCTTTGCAGGGCCCCATCTGGCCACGCGCTGCAGTAAGTACTTCGTTATACGTCATGGTCGTTTGCTCCTTTGTGGCGGCAAAAGCCGCAGTGTTTGCTCACTGCCATTGTAGCCTATTTGCCGCAAACCCGCAAGTGCATTTTGCCCGCCGCACAGGGGGCTACCCAAATACCTGCTGGTGTGCTATGATATTATTGATAACATAACAAGGCATAACAAGGTTTAGCGCCAAATGCCCGTGCCTGCACGGAAAAATACTTATCCGTGGGGAAAGCCGAAAAAAGCAAAAAATGGCCTGTTTTTGCAACGTGGCGGACTTTTTGAATTTCCGGTATCCCCAAAACGGATGTACAATAGAAAGGAATCGCTATGAAATTTTCAGAAATGAAGTACGAACGCCCGGACCTGGATAAGGTTCTGGCCCAGTGCGAAGAGTATGCCAAAAAGATGGCCGCTGCCCAGAGCGGCGAAGAACTGGTACAGCTTTACCGCGAAGAAAATGCCATGATGGCCCATTACCACACGGCATCCTGCCTGGCATCCATCCATTATACCCAGGATACCCGCGATGAATATTGGAGCGCGGAACAGGAATGGTTTGATGCAACCGGCCCGGCGGTCAGCAATGCAGCACGCAATGTTGCGGAGGCGATTCTTTCCAACCCGCACGCCAAAGCGCTGGAAGAAGCGTTCGGTACCCGCATTCTGCCCAGCCTGCGCAATCTGGTGCTGAGCATGGACGACCGGGTGATCGAACTGCAGAAAGAGGAAAACGCCCTGACCAGTGCTTACCAGAAATTGTACGGCGGTGCAATGGCGGAGCTGGACGGCAAACAGCTGACCATCCCGCAGCTGACGCTGTATAAGCAGAGCACTGACCCCGCTATGCGCCGTAAGGCTTACGAGGCGGAAGCCGTTTACTTTGACGCCCACCGCGCCGAGTTTGATGAGATTTATGATAAGATGGTCAAGAATCGCAACGAGCAGGCACGCATCCTGGGCTACAACGATTACAGCGAGCTGAGCTATATCCGCATGAACCGCATCGGTTACGGCCCGGCGGAGGTTGCCGCGTTCCGCCAGGAAGTGGTGGAGCAGGTGGTGCCCATGATCCAGAAGGCTCTGGCTCTGCGCAACAAGCGCACCGGCATTGAGAACCCCATGTTCTGGGACAGCACCATCAGCTTTGCGGACGGCAACCCCGTGCCGCACGGCAGCTATGACGAGTTGATGGCCGGTGCCCGCAAGATGTACCATGAGCTCAGCCCCGAAACAGCAGAGTTCATCGACTTCATGCAGGATAACGAGATGTTCGACGTTCTCAGCCGCCCCGGCAAAATGAGCGGCGGTTATGAGGAAATGCTGCCCGATTACAAGACCCCCTTCATCTTTGCCAACTGGAACGGCACGGCGGGGGATGTGGATGTGCTGACCCATGAAGCAGGGCATGCGCTGGAAGGCTACCTGGCTGCCCGCAGCTCCAAGAACATCCCCGAAGATATCCAGTGCCCCGGTATGGAGAGCGCCGAGATCCACTCCATGAGCATGGAGTTCCTGACCGCCCCGTGGCATCACCTCTTCTTTAAGGAGGATACGGATAAATACGAGCTGCTGCACGCCGAGGACAGCTTTATCTTCCTGCCATACGGCTGCATGGTGGATGAATTCCAGCACATTATGTATCAGCAGCCAGATCTTACGCCGGATGAACGCAATGCCGTCTGGCTGGAGCTGGAAAAGAAATACCGCCCCTGGAACAAGTTCGGCGACCTGCCGTTCTATGGCCGCGGCGCAGGCTGGCAGCGCCAGCTGCATATCTTTGAATGTCCGTTCTACTATATTGATTACTGCCTGGCAACCGCCATTGCCCTGCAGTTCTTTGTGGCCAGCCTGAAGGACCACAAGGACGCCTGGCAGCGCTATATGAAGCTGACCAACCTGGCCGGTATGGCAACCTATACCGAGCTGGCCGAAAGCGCCGGAATGAAAGCCCCCTTTACCAAGGGCAGCCTGACCGAGCTTTCCTGCGCGGTGGCGGATTGGATCGAGCAGCATCAGGTAAGCTAAAACAGAATAAGCATCACTTTTATGCCGCAGGCTGTGTGCCTGCGGCATTTTTGCTGCCATTTTTGAAGTAGTGGGAAAGAACCAGATAAAATATCTTGACTGACATAATATTATATGATATATAATACATAGAAAAAAATAATACCGGCAGAGCCGCCGCCACACGCAGCGGCACTGCCGGGCTGATACAACAGGGAAGGGGGCACCCACATGAGCTTTACCACAGGCGCGGCGCTGCTGGATGCCGTGGTGCTGGCGGTCGTATCGCGCGAGGAAGAAGGTACTTATGGCTACAAGATCACCCAGGAGATCAAGCAGGCGCTGGAATTGAGCGAATCGACACTGTACCCGGTGCTGCGGCGGCTGCAAAAGGATGGCTGCCTGACCATTTACGATGAACCGTTCAATGGCCGCAACCGCCGCTATTATAAAATTACCCCGCTGGGGCGGCAGCAGCTGGCAGGCTATAAGGCAGAGTGGAAAGTCTACGCCGCCAACATTGACCATATTTTTGGGGAGGATGCAAAATGACAAGGCAGGAATATATGCAGCAGCTGGCAGCTTTGCTGGCCGCAATGCCGGAAGCCGAACGCCGGGATGCCCTGGATTATTACGAAGAATACTTTGATGCTGCAGGCCCCGAAAAAGAGGCCCAGACCATCCAGGAACTGGGCAGCCCCCAGAATGTGGCGGAAAAAATATGGGAGGGCACCGGGGCACAGCCCGGTACATCGATGCCGGATAGCAACATGCCGGAGCAAGGCAGCAGACGCAGAAAAAGCCCGGTGTGGATTGTGCTGGCTATCCTTGCAATTTTGATTGTTGTGCTGCTGGTGTTCAATGGTTCTTTCAAAATTGTGACAAAATATCAGTACAGCATTGCAGAGAGCGCAACGGCAGAGGAGGTTCCCCCACAGGAAAGCACCGGAGATGCTGCCGAGGAAACCGCTGGAGGAGCAACCGAAAGCACGGATGAAAATACCGAAACAGCCATCACAAAGGAAAGTGCAAAAAGCGAAAGCACCAACCGGTTGGAAAGCAGCACGATGACGCTGGATGCAAGGCAGCTCCAAACGTTGGCGCTGGACCTGGACTGCGGCGAGGTTGCTTTTGTGCGCAGCAATGCAGCGGATGAGATAACACTCCGGTTTGAAAATTTCTATTCCGACTGGCTGGAGCGCACCGTGGACGAGGATAGTTTTACGGTGCAGTACAAATTGCCCAAAGGCTATATTTCCGGCAGTGATCCCACGCCCACGCTGAGCATCGCCCTGCCGGAGATGGAGCTGGAACAGATAGAGCTGAATTTGCGCCTGGGCAGCGCCGACCTTGGCGAACTGAAAGCCAAACGTATAACGGCAGACCTTGCCCTTGGCAGCCTGTATGCGGGTGACCTGCAAACTGAGCAGCTGGATGCAACGCTTGCCCTGGGCAGCGCAGAGCTTGGCAATGTGCAGGCGGACCGCGTGACGATTGAAAACGCCCAGGGCGATGTGACGATCAGCCGCCTGGTGGGGGCCAGCCAGGTGCAGGTAACCGACCAGCTGGGCAATATTGCCCTGACCCTGGGGGAAAAGGCGGACGGTTACAGCGTGCAGGCTGCATGCGGCCTGGGCAGCATTACGGTAAGCGGCGCCAAGCAGGCGAGCCCTTACAGCGCCAACAGCAAAGCAGCCAACACTGTGATTCTGGATGCCGCGCTGGGGGATATTACCCTGAACTTTGAGGAATGAGAGGGGAAAAGAGCATCGCATGTGCGGTATGCCGGAACGCGTTTGGAGCTCATTCCAAACGGCGGACGGGTGCCAATGTGCAAAATGTTTTGATTAGTCATACTCTTGTGCCTGGCCATGGTGCAGTTTATACAACTTTTGCTCAAAAGGCCAAAAAAAGATTTAATGCAACAAATTTTGCATATTGTACGCGAATGTGGTACAATAACCAATAAGCAAATCAGGCAACGAAAAGGGTAAAGGAGAATTGCGAAATGGCGTATTATTTTAGTGAACCGTCCCGTACCTTCGGCGAGTATCTGCTCGTCCCCGGCTATTCCTCTTCGGAGTGCATCCCCACGGCTGTCAGCCTCAAAACCCCGCTGGTCAAGTACCGCAAGGGCGAAGAAGCCTGCCCCCTGACCATGAACATCCCCATGGTTTCGGCTATCATGCAGTCCGTTTCCGGCGAAAAGCTCGCCATTGCCCTTGCCAAGCAGGGCGGCGTTTCTTTCATTTACGGCTCCCAGTCCGTTCAGTCCGAGGCTGATATGGTTCGCCGTGTCAAGGCTTACAAAAAGGGCTTTGTCACCTCTGACTCCAACCTGCCGCCGGAGGCTACCCTGGCTGATGTGTTGGACCTGAAAACCCGTACCGGCCATTCCACCGTTGCCATCACGGCTGACGGCACCCCCCACGGCAAGCTGCTGGGCATTGTGGCATCCCGTGACTACCGCCTGTCCCGCATGAGCACCGATCTGAAAGTGACTGAGTTCATGACCCCGCTGGACAAGCTGGTTACCGCACCGGCCAATACCAGCCTGCATGACTGCAATGATATCATCTGGGATAACAAGATCAACTCTCTGCCGCTGGTAGACGAGCAGGGCAACCTGCAGTATATGGTTTTCCGCAAAGATTATGATTCCCACAAGGAACATGCCAATGAGCTGCTGGATGCCAACAAGAGCTATGTTGTCGGCGCCGGCATCAATACCCGCGACTATGCCGAGCGCGTGCCCGCCCTGGTGGATGCCGGCGTGGATGTGCTCTGCATCGACTCTTCCGAAGGTTACAGCGAATGGCAGTCCCGTACCATCGCCTGGATCCGTGAGCATTACGGCGACAAGGTAAAGGTCGGTGCAGGCAACGTGGTGGACCGCGAGGGCTTCCTGTTCCTGGCAAAAGCCGGTGCAGACTTTGTCAAGATCGGCATTGGCGGCGGCTCCATCTGCATCACCCGCGAGACCAAGGGCATTGGCCGCGGCCAGGCAACCGCCGTTATCGAGGTTGCCAAAGCCCGCGATGAATACTATGAGCAGACCGGCATCTATATCCCTATCTGCTCCGATGGCGGCATTGTGCATGACTACCACATCACCCTGGCATTGGCAATGGGCGCTGACTTTGTTATGCTGGGCCGTTACTTTGCCCGCTTTGATGAATCCCCCACGAACAAGCTGCGCGTTGGCGGCAACTATGTGAAGGAATACTGGGGCGAAGGTTCCAACCGTGCCCGCAACTGGCAGCGCTATGACCTTGGCGGTGCCCAGAAGCTGAGCTTTGAGGAGGGCGTTGATTCTTACGTTCCGTATGCCGGCCCGCTAGCCGATGGCGTGCAGACCACGCTGTACAAGGTGCGTTCCACCATGTGCAACTGTGGTGCGCTGTCCATCCCGGAACTGCAGCAGAAAGCCCGCCTGACGGTCGTTTCTTCCACCTCCATTGTGGAAGGCGGTAGCCATGACGTTATCCTGAAAAACAGCCCGAACAATGTTTAAGCTGTTCCGGGTTGGGGCACCACGGCCAGCAGAATTTGCGCTTGCAATCTGATAGGATTTGTGGTATTATAACCAACATGAGATGCAAAGGGGCAGCTACCAATACAGCTGCCCTTTTTTGCACTTTTGCGGGTTCAGGCGGTAACATTGTGCGTTTTAACAGCCTGGGGCCGGGGGCTCAGCCCCAAAACAATCAGGGACGCGGCAGAATGGCTGCGCCAATTAAGAGAGGGAAAGAATTATGAAAAAATTTGCCTGCGCTGCGCTGAGCACTGCACTGCTGGCCAGCATGCTGGCTGCCTGCGGCAGCTCCGCATCCACCACCCCAGCGGCTTCCTCCGCTGATACATCCTCCGATACCGGGGCATCTTCCACCGAAGCTGCCGCTTCCACCGGGGCTGCAGCAGATGGTTCGCTGCGCGTTGCCATGAACACCGATATCCAGACGATGGATGTGCACAAGACCAACAACGACTACATGGTGCCGCTGAATATCTTTGACCGCCTGTTTGAGATCAAAACCAATGCGGACGGCTCCACTGAGCTGGAGAAGAGCCTGGTGGAAGACTACACCGTTTCGGACGACGGCCTGACCTATGATTTCACCCTGCGCAGCGGTGTTACTTTCTCTGACGGCACCCCGCTGACCGCCAACGATGTCAAGTATACCTTTACCCGTATGCTGGCCCTGCCGGACAGCGTGCAGACGGATTATGGCTCTGCCATTGCCGGTGCGGAAGCTGTGATGGACGGCACCGCCACCGACCTGGAAGGCATTCAGGTGATTGATGACACCCACTTTACCGTTACCCTGTCGGAGCCGTTTGCCGGTTTCCTGTATGAGCTGGCAACCGCTTCCTGCTCCATCATGAGCGAGAAGAACGTGGAGGAAGCAGGCGACCAGTTTGGTATGGACTGCTCCAAGACCATCGGCTCTGGCCCGTATGTGGTCACCAGCTGGACCCGCGACAGCAGCATTGTGCTGGATGCCAACCCCAACTACTGGGGCGAAAAGCCCAGCGTGCAGCATGTGGAAATTTCCATCGTGCCGGATTCTTCCACCATGAGCATGATGTTCCAGAATGGTGAGCTGGATATCCTGGACTGCGATTACATTGACGCTGCCGTTGTCAACTCTACCTACAAGACCCAGTATGCCGATGATATCGTAACCTCCAACCGTCTGGGCACCACCTACATGGCTCTGAACGAGAATGTGGAGCCGCTGAACGATGTCAAGGTCCGCAAGGCCATCCAGATGGCCATTGACCGCCAGACCATCCTGGATACCGTGTATAACGGTGATGGCAGCCTGGTGGACGGCATTTACCCCAAAGGCCTGATCGGCTACACCGAGGACAACGAGGGTTGGCTGAAGTACGACCCCGAACAGGCCAAGAGCCTGCTGGCCGAAGCCGGTTACGCGGATGGCTTTACCATGGAGATTGCTGCCGATAACTCCAGCAGCGATTCCACTCTGCTGGTCATCCAGATCGTGCAGCAGTACCTGCAGCAGATTGGGATTAACGCCGAGATCAAGAGCTATGACCCCGCCAGCTGGCTGGATCTGCGCAAGAGCGGCGATATGGTCAGCTTTGTCAGCTCCTGGACGGCCGACTATAACGACCCGGATAACTTCATTTACACGTTCTTCGGTACCCCCGAAAAGAGCAATGTGCGCAGCCTGAACTACTTTAACACCGACGTTATGAGCCGTGTTGCTGCCGCCCGCGGCATTGTGGACGACACCGAACGCCTGACCGAGTACGCCGCGCTGGAAAAGCAGATCGTGGAAGAGGACGCTGCATGGGTACCCATGTTCAGCCGTTCCCACCTGTTTGTTAAGGGCGACCGCATCGCCTCCTTCACCCCGCACTGGGCCGGTTATAACGATACCCAGTATATCAACGTTACCTTGAAGTAATTTTTGGACAAAAAAAGTTACAAATAATGCAATGCAGGCTGCGACCACAGGTTGCAGCCTGCATTTTTTATGTTATAATTTTAATGCTTGTATATTTTACAGCATAAAAGTGTAAAAATATACAGCCGCTCAAACAGACTGTCCATAAGGTAAAACTGCATTCTGCCTGGCAGGGACCGTAGGGGCGCACATTGTGCGCCCACGAACCTGAAAACTTAGCGCTTTTTATAAAAGCGCTGTGCCGAAGCAACGCCTGCGGGGGAAAATGATGTTCACCTGCACAGAGCATGGTTTTAACCGATTGGCAGCGTGGAAACAGCGGCTGTGAGGGACAAAAGGGGAGTGACTCCGTGTGAAAAGCGTGATAAAGCGCATTTTGGGCACCATTCCGGTGCTGATCGGCGTGGTACTGCTCATCTTCATCATGCTGCGCATTGTTCCCGGCAATGCGGCGGCTATGCTGCTGGGTGAACATGTGGACCAGGCCACCATTGACCGCCTGACTGAAGTGATGGGGCTGGATAAGCCGGTGATCGTGCAGTTCTTTGACTATCTGGCCGGGGCAATCCATGGGGACCTGGGCATCAGTTATAAATATAACCGCGCTGTTACCGATATGATCATGGAGGCGTTCCCCTACACGCTGGAACTGGCCCTGCTGGCGGCGCTGTTCGCCTGGGTGCTGGGCCTTGGCACCGGTATTATAGCAGCCATCAGGCAGAACAGCCTTGTGGACCACCTGTTCATGGGCGTTTCGCTGGCTGGCGTTTCCATGCCTATTTTCATGGTGGCGCTGCTGCTGCAATACCTGTTTGCCTTCAAAATCAAGGCATTCCCGCTTACGCTGGATGGTACCTTCCTTTCCATGATTCTGCCCGCCATTGCCCTGGGCTGGAACAGCGCAGGCAGCATTGCCCGTATGACGCGCTCCAGCCTGCTGGAAGTGATGCAGGCGGATTATATTGATACCGCCCGTGCCAAAGGCCTGCGCAAGCAGGCGGTTATTCTGGGCCATGCGCTCAAAAACTCCATGCTGCCGGTCATTACCATGATGGCATTGCAGTTCTCCGGCATGCTGTCCGGCGCAGTTATCACCGAGAGCATTTTTGCCATTCCCGGCATCGGCCGCCTTGCCACCACAGCAATCCAGAACCGTGATATGCCGGTGCTGCAGGGGACCGTGCTGTTTACCACCGTGCTGGTCATTGCAGGCAACCTGATTGCAGACCTGCTGTATTCTGTGCTGGACCCGCGCATCAGAAAGGAGGCATAAGCCATGGCAGACGAAATGTTGAAAAATGCCCAGCCGCAGGAACTGGAAAGCCAGATCGGCGAAGAGGACGGCCTGAAAGAACAGCTGCTGCGCATGTGCCGCCAGAACAAGCTGGCCGCCTTTTCGGCTGTGCTGATTCTGGTTGTCATCCTGATAGCTATTTTTGCTCCCGTTCTGGCCCCCTATGGTGAGGCTGAGCAGGACCTGATCAGCCGTTTGCAGGGCCCCAGCGCTGCCCACTGGTTTGGCACGGATGAACTGGGCCGCGATGTGTTCTCCCGTATTCTGTATGGCTCGCGCCTCTCGCTTACCATCGGCATTCTGCCCAGCATCATCTCGCTGGTGGTGGGCATCTTCTTTGGCCTGCTGGCCGGTTACTTTGGCGGCTGGGTGGATTATGTCATCATGCGCCTGGCGGATATCATGCTGTCCATCCCGTCCCTGCTGCTGGCCATGGTGGTTATGTACACCCTGGGCCAGTCCACCGTCAACCTGTTTATCGCGCTTTCCCTCACCAGCTGGGCCAGTGTGGCCCGCGTGGTGCGCAGCCAGACCCTGAGCCTGAAGGAGAGCGAATATGTTGAGGCTGCCCGTTCGATCGGCGTCAGCAACGGCAAAATCATGCTCAAGCATATCCTGCCCAACTGCATTCCCTCATTGATCGTTCTGTTTACCCTGAATGTTCCCTCTGCCATTCTGTCTGAAAGCTCGCTGAGCTTTTTGGGCATTGGCGCACAGCCCCCGGCAGCATCCTGGGGCCTGATGGTCAACCAGTCCAAGCAGTTTTTGTTCACCCAGCCCTGGCTGGCCCTGGCACCCTGCATTGCCATTATGATCGTGGTGCTGGCGTTCAACTTTTTGGGTGACGGTCTGCGCGATGTGCTGGACCCCTACATGAAGAACCAGTAACGGCGGGGGAGAAGTAAAAGATGGAAAATAATAATAATGTTCTGGAAATCCGCGGCCTGAACTCCTATTTCTTTACCGAAAAAGGCGTGGCCCCGGCGGTGGATGGCCTGGACCTGGATATTCCCAAGGGCAAGATCATCGGCCTGGTGGGGGAAAGCGGCTGCGGCAAAAGCATGACCGCCAAATCCATTATGGGCCTGCTGAAATACCCCGGCCGCGTGGCGGGCGGCAGCATCCGGTTTGAAGATCAGGACCTGACCAGACTTTCGGATAAAGAGCTGCGCAAGATCTGCGGCAATGATATTTCGATGATCTTTCAGGAGCCGATGACCAGCCTGAACCCGGTGCTCAAGGTGGGCCGCCAGGTGCGCGAAACGCTGCTGGTGCATAACCCGACCATGAGCAAGGCGGAAGCCAAGCAGCGCGTGGTGGAAATGTTCCAGCGTGTTGGCATCCCCGAAGCGGAAAAGCGCTATGACTGCTACCCGCACGAGCTTTCCGGCGGCCTGCGCCAGCGCGTGATGATTGCCATGGCCATGGTATGCAAGCCCAAGCTGCTGATTGCCGATGAGCCCACCACCGCACTGGATGTGACAATTGAAGCCCAGATCCTGCGCCTGATGAAGGAGCTGCGGGACGAAACCGGCATGAGCGTGCTGATCATCACCCATAACATGGGCGTTGTGGCGGAAATCTGTGACTATGTGTATGTCATGTACGCAGGCAAGATCATGGAACAGGCCGAAACCTTTGAGCTGTTTGACCATACCATGCACCCCTATACCAAGGGCCTGCTGGATTCCATCCCGCGCATTGGCCAGAACGCCGAGCGGCTGCACACCATCCCCGGTGTGGTGCCCAACCTGCTGCACCTGTCGCAGGGCTGCCCGTTCAGCAACCGCTGCGAATATGCCACCGACCAATGCCGCACGGAAAAAGCGCAGCTGCATCCCGTTGCACCGGATCATCAGGTGCGCTGCTTCCGCTGTGAGGAGGAACATCAATGAGCGAGGTAAAACACGAAGTTCTTTTGCAGGCAAAAGGTATTTATAAAAACTTTGAAACCAGCAAAAAAGACCAGGCCGTCCATGCCCTGACCAATGTGGATCTGGCCCTGTACCGCGGCGAAACGCTGGCCCTGGTGGGGGAGAGCGGCTGCGGCAAAAGCACCCTGGGACGCACCCTGATCCGCATGCTGCCCGCAACCAGGGGCAGCGTGACCTTTGAGGGGCAGAACATCACCGCCATGAAGGATAAGGAATTTGCCCCCCTGCGCCGCCGGATGCAGATGGTCTTCCAGGACCCGTATGCCAGCCTTGACCCGCGCATGAAGGTGCGGGATATCATTGCCGAACCGCTGGAAACCTATCATGTATGCAAAACCAAAGCCGAAACCACCCACCGCGTGCTGGAATTGATGCAGGCTGTTGGTGTACCGGCAGAGTTTTTGAACCGTTACCCGCACCAGTTCAGCGGCGGCCAGCGCCAGCGCATCGGCATTGCCCGCGCCATTGCGCTGCAGCCGGACCTGATCGTCTGCGATGAACCGGTCTCCGCATTGGATGTTTCGGTGCAGAGCCAGGTGTTGAACCTGCTCAAGGACCTGCAAAAGCAGTACGGCCTGACCTATCTCTTCATCGGGCATGATCTTTCTGTCATCAACTTTATTGCGGACCGCGTCTGCGTAATGTTTCTGGGCCATGTGTGCGAGGTTGCCACCAAGGAAGAGCTCTACAGCCGCCCCATGCACCCCTATACCGCCTTTTTGATGGATGCCATCCCGCAGGCGGATCCACACCGCCGCAACCAGCACCGCCGTGTGCTGATGGGCGAAGTGCCCAGCCCGGTCAACCTGCCGTCCGGCTGCTGCTTCCATACCCGCTGCCCTTACGCAACGGAACGCTGCCGCACCGAGGTTCCGGAGCTGCGGGAATGGGATGGCCGTATGGTTGCCTGCCACCGCGCGGGCGAAAACTGGGACTGAGATAATACAGTGAGGAAATAACAATGCAGGCAGTAATCAACGTGGCCATAGCGCCGCTTACCACAAACCCGGCCCTCTGGGCGCAGAACCCGCAGCAATCCCGTCTGGTGGATGAGCTTTTGCTGGGCATGCCGGTGGAAATTACCGGCGAAGCTGAACAGCACATGGTACCGGTACGCACCTTTTACGGCTATACCGGCTGGGTAGCACAGGATGCTTTGCTGACTGGCCCCAAGGCGGAAGAATGGCTGGTTCAGCCGCAGATGGTGGTCATAGCCCGCTGGGCTGATGTGCTGGCGGAACCCCGTGTGCAGGGGGCCTGCGTGGCTGCTGGCCTGCCCTTGGGCACCCGCGTGGCCGTGCAGGGGGAGCCGGAAGACGGCTGGCAGGCTGTAACGCTGCCGGATGGACGCACTGGTTACCTGCGTGCGGACGCGCTGGCCCCGCTGTATACCCAGCCCTGCGAGCAGGACCAGGAAAAGCTGCGCGCAGCCATTGCCCAGGCAGCCAAGCGCTACCTTGGCACGCCCTACCGCTGGGGCGGCAAAACCCCGGCGGGCATTGATTGCTCCGGCCTGTGCAGCATGGCATACCTGCTGTGCGGTATTTCCATCTGGCGGGATTCCGAGCTGAAAGAGGGCTACCCCATCCATCCGGCCCATGTTTCGGATATGCGCGTGGGAGATCTGGTGTATTTCCCCGGCCATGTGGCGCTCTATCTTGGCAATGGAGAGTACATTCATTCCACCGCGCGAGCAGGGGATAATGGTGTTGTGATCAACAGCTTTTACCCGGATTCCCCCCTCTACCGCCCTGACCTGCCCAAGCAGATCACCGCAGTAGGCTCCTACTTTGCCCGCCGGGAGGCAACCTGATAAAATTGAAATGAAGAAAAGCGCCTCTCTGTGATAGGAACAGAGGGGCGCTTTGATATGGGTTTTATAATAAATGCGGTCAAAAGTGCGGTCAGATAAAAAAAGAACTAGACGATAAAACATACGTTTTAACGTTCAACACTTTGGCGGGAGCTGGTGGATTCGCCAAGCCGCGGTCTAAGCAACAGTCCGCAGGACTGTTGCTTGCCGCCTTCGGGCGGTCGACCTGTTCGAACCCTACCAGTTCCAGCACAAAAAAAGACCCGCAACCTCAGTTGCGGATCTCTTTTGGTGGGAGCTGGTGGATTCGAACCACCGAAGCATTAAGCAGCAGATTTACAGTCTGTCCCCATTGGCCACTCGGGAAAGCTCCCATATTCATTTGTGCGCCTGCCTTAACAGTGCTTGATTAGTATATCAGAGCCTGAGCAAAAATGCAAGCCCTATTTTGAAAAAAATTGAACTTTTTTGCTGCAATGCGGGAAAGTGGGATAAAAGATGCTGTATAACGAACAATTTTCGCGCGAGAAGGCACAGTGGTTAATAATTTGAAGAAAAGCCCAAAAAGCCCTTGCTTTTTTGCGGCGGGTATGCTAAAATACTTTTTGCAATGCCAAGGCATTGCCTTATGCGGAAGTGCTGGAATCGGCAGACAGGCACGTTTGAGGTGCGTGTGTCTATGACGTGTGGGTTCAAGTCCCATCTTCCGCACCAACCAAAAGAGCGCTGAATCGTTAAGGTTCAGCGCTCTTTTGGTTTATCAGTACCCACTTTTGTACCCACTTTTTCAACAAAGCCGCTCACAACGTACATAGAACAAGCAAAAGGCCGCACAACCTGCGCCACCTTGGAATGGCGGCAGCCGTGCGGCCGGGTTTATTTGGATCATTCGTAGGTGCGGCGTCCGGCAAAAATGCACAGAGGGCGGTTGCACTTGCCGGTGCCCATCAGCTGGGTGGCAGCACACAGGGTTGCGCCGGCGCTGGAACAGGCGGGGATGCCGTCATAGAACAGCACCTCCCGTGCGGCGCGCTCGGCATCGGCCGAGGAAACCGTCAGCACGGTATCCACTACATAAGGGTTATAGTTTTCCGGCACAAAACCGGGCCCGATGCCGGCAATGCTGTGGTGGCCAATGAACCCGCCGGAAATGGCGGCGCATTCGCTGGGCTCCACGGCCACAATGCGGATCATGCTGTTCCAGGCTTTCAGGTATTCAGCCACGCCGGTAATGGTGCCGCCGCTGCCCACGCCGATCACCACGGCATCAATCGCATCCCCGGCGGCTTTTAAAATCTGGGGGCCGGTCACGCGGCGGTGGTATTCGGGGTTGTCATCATTGGCAAAGTAGTTGGTAAAGTAACCGTTATAGCGGGCGGCAGTGTCCCTGGCAACCTGCTCCAGCGCACGGCGGCCGCCGCTGCCGCATACCACAATGCGCGCCCCCAGGTTTTGCAGATGCTGCCTGCGGGAAAGCGGCAGGCTGCTGGGCACCACCAAGATGCAGGGGTGGCCTGTGGTGGCGCAGCTTACCGCAAGGGCGGCGCCAAAACTGCCGGAACTGGCTTCCACCACCGGCATGCCGGGCTGCAATGTGCCGCGCTCGGTGGCAAAAGCCAGCATGGTTTCGGCCACGCCGTCCTTGCAGGTGCCGGTAGCGCCGCCAAAATCCAGATATGCCAATATGCTGGAAGCAAGTTCGTGCCGCCCGGAATACCCCGAAAGCCGCACCACCGGGGAACGGTACACGTCCTGATAATAGCTCTGCAATATTGCCATAGCCTGGCAGACCTCCTTGCAAAAATCAGGCAGGGGAGAACACGCAGTCCGTAAAATCCGCCCCGTTCTGTAAATTTTACCCAATATACAACATATTATAGCATATCCGGCGCGGCTTTGTACATGAAAAAAACATATTTTGCCGCAGTTTTTACGGCAAAAATGCTGGGCGGGCACAAAAAGCTGAAAAAAACGCAAAAAACAGCCGGATACCGCACCTTTGGGCCTTGACAGTACGACTTTAGAGTGTTATAATTCAAAAGCTGTAAAGAAAAATACTTTACAGCAGTCAGAGGAACAGACAACACAAAGGGGGCACGGCCGTGGCAGCCAAAGCAGGTAAGGACCTTGGGTTTTCCATCCTGCTGGATTATTACGGCATGGTCCTGACGGAAAAACAGCGCAATATTCTGACAGAATATTATAACGATGACCTTTCGCTGGCCGAAATTGCCGAAAATTATGGCATAACCCGCCAGGGAGTACGGGATGCCATCAAGCATGGCGAAGCGACCCTGATGGAGATGGAGGAAAAGTTGGGCACTGCCCGCCGGACCGAAGCCATTCGGGCAGATCTTGCCCGGCTGGAAGAGCTTGTCAGCGAGGTGCGTGTGTGCAATACTGGGTTGTTTGAACCGGATACCCGCGTTCAGCGGGCTACCGAGGAGATGCTGACCATTATTCACCGCCTTGATACGCAGGAGGAACTGCCCGATGGCATTTGAATCTTTAAGCGAGCGCCTGAACGGCGTTTTCAAAAAACTGCGCGGCAAAGGCAAGCTGAGTGAAGCGGATATCAAGGCTGCGATGCGGGAAGTCCGCATGGCGCTGCTTGAAGCGGACGTCAACTACAAAGTCGCAAAAGATTTCTGCGCGCAGGTTTCGGAGCGCGCCATGGGCCAGGAAGTGATGGAAAGCCTGACCCCCGCCCAGCAGGTTGTCAAGATCGTCAACGAGGAACTGACCAAGCTGATGGGCGGCGAGGACCCCCAGACCCTGCACATCAAAAATAAGGGCCAGACCGTTATGATGATGTGCGGCCTGCAGGGTAACGGTAAAACCACCCATGCGGCAAAGCTGGGCCGCTTTTATAAGGCTCAGGGCCGCCGCCCACTGCTGGTAGCCTGTGATATCTACCGCCCCGCAGCAATTGACCAGCTGCGCATTGTAGGCGAGCAGGCAGGCGTTCCCGTCTATGAGATGGGCACCGAAAAGCCGGAAAAGATTGCCAAGCAGGCAGTTGAGTACGCCAAAGACCACGGCTATGATATCGTTATCATTGATACCGCAGGCCGTTTGCAGATCGACGACCAGCTGATGGACGAGCTGGTGCGCATCAAGCAGGCTGTTGAGGTGGATGAGACCCTGCTGGTTGTGGATGCCATGTCCGGTCAGGAAGCCGTCAACGTTGCTAAGACCTTTAACGAAAAGGTTGGCATCAGCGGCGTGGTTCTGACCAAGACGGACGGTGACACCCGCGGCGGTGCGGCGCTTTCGGTTCTGGCCGTTACCGGCAAGCCGATCTACTTTCAGGGCACCGGCGAGAAGCTGGATGCGTTGGAACCGTTTTACCCGGCGCGTATGTCCAGCCGGATCCTTGGCATGGGCGATGTGCTGAGCCTGATCGAAAAGGCCCAGACCTTGCAGAATGACAAGGAAGCCGAAGAAGCCGCCAAGCGAATGATGGCCAACAAGTTCGATATGAACGATATGTTGACCCAGTTCGCCCAGATCCGCAAGATGGGCGGTGCATCCGCGCTGCTGGCCATGATGCCCGGCGCCAACCAGATCAGCTCCGAACAGATGGACCAGATCGATGAAAAGGCGCTGCCCCATATTGAAGCCATCATCTACTCCATGACGCCGGAAGAGCGTGCGCATCCTTCCATCATCAACCCCAAGCGCAAGCGCCGCATTGCGGCGGGTAGCGGCCAGACGGTTGAGGACGTGAACAAGCTGCTGCGCCAGTTTGAAGCTATGCAGAAGATGATGAAAAAGGTCAAGCGCAATCCCAAGGGCTTTATGCGCGGCCTTGGCGGAATGAGAGGTCTGCGCTGAGCAGCCTGTTATGAATTTGATATGACCCGTAAGCCTCTCTGGCCCCAGGGTGATATATAAATTGCAAGCCCACGAGGGAAAACCACGGGGCCGTAAAAACAAAATTTTGGAGGATATTTACCATGGTTAAGATTCGTCTGCGCCGCATCGGCGCCAAGAAAGCTCCTTTCTACCGCATTGTTGTTGCTGACAGCCGCTTTGCTCGTGATGGCCGCTTCATCGAAGAGATCGGCTACTACGATCCGACCAAGGAGCCCAGCGTTGTCAAGATCGACGCCGACAAGGCTAAGCAGTGGCTGGCCAACGGCGCTCAGGCTACCGATACTGTTCGTGTTCTGCTGAAGAAAGAGAACATCCTGTAATTAAACGGAGGAACGCCACATGCAGGAACTGCTGATTGCCGTTGCCCGTGGCCTTGTGGAAGATAAGGACGCGGTGCAGGTAACGGTTGACCCCGCGCGTGAGGACGGCACGGTTGTGTACCATCTCACGGTGGCAGAAGGCGACATGGGCCGCGTGATTGGCAAACAGGGCCGCATTGCCAAGGCAATCCGTGTTGTCATGCGTGCCGCCGCCGTCCGCCAGAACGAAAAAGTCGTGGTGGAAATCGGCTGATTTTTGCCACCCAGCACTCTGCCGCTTTGCGCGCAGGGTGCTTTTTATTTGCCGCCGCTTTTGTGTGATTTATTCTAGGAGGTTCCCCCTATGCAAAACTATCTGCCTGCCTGCAAAATTGTTTCCACCCACGGTGTCCGCGGCGAAATGAAAGCCCTGCCGCTGTGCGACGGCGCACAGTTCCTGGCCAAGTTCAAGCGCCTGTACGCTGCCGCAAACGGCAGCGGCGAAGTTGCGCTGCGCGGGGTGCGCGCCCAGGGCAATATGCTGCTGGTCAAGCTGGCCGGGGTGGAGGATATGGATGCCGCCCGCGCCCAGGTGGGCAAAACCTACTATTTTGCCAAGGCGGATGCCAAACTGCCGGAGGGCCGCTATTTTATTGATGATCTGATCGGCTGCACTGTGCTGCATGCGGACGATGGCCGCACCCTTGGCATCGTTGCAAAGGTGGACCACCCCGGCGTACAGGATATCTATATTGTGCGCGATGCAGCGGGGGAAGAGCACTGGATCCCTGCCGTGCCGGAGTTTGTGGTGGATGTGGATATTGCGACCCGCACGGTAAAAATGCGCCCCATTGCGGGCATGTTTGATGAGCCGGTCAACGGCGATGAGGAGTAATTGATGCGCATTGATATTGTCACCCTGTTCCCGGAACTGTGCGATGGCTTTTTGAGCACCAGCATCCTGGGCCGTGCCCGTGCCAAAAACCTGTTTGAAGCGCATTGCCACCAGATCCGGGATTATACCAAAAACAAACAGCGCCAGACGGACGATTACCCCTATGGCGGCGGCTGCGGCATGGTGCTGTATGCTCAGCCCATTGCAGACTGCCTGCGCGCCGTGGCGGACCAGTGCGCCCAGCAGGGCCGCGCCAAGCCCCATGTGGTGTTTTTGACCGCCGCCGGGCAGCCCTATAACGAGGAGACCGCCCGCCGGCTTTCCGGCTATGAAAGTCTTGCGTTGGTGTGCGGTCACTATGAAGGCATTGACCAGCGCGTGATCGATACCTTTGGTGATGAGGAAATCTCTATCGGCGACTATGTGCTGACCGGCGGTGAGCTGGCCAGCCTGGTGGTGGCGGACAGTGTTCTGCGTCTGCAGCCCGGCGTGCTGGCCGAGGAAAAAGGCTACCAGGATGAAAGCTACTGGGACGGCTTGCTGGAATACCCCCAGTTCACCCGTCCCGAAGTGTGGGAGGGCCAGCCCATCCCGCCCGTGCTGCTGACCGGGGACCACAATAAAATTGATGCCTGGCGCGGCCGCCAGAGCCGGGAACGCACCCGCCAGCGCCGCCCGGATCTGTATGCCCAGTGGTGCGCCACGCACCCTATCACCCAGATCCCGCGCTGGAAGCGCACCGAGCGCGCCCAGCTGATCAAGACGGATGCCCAGCTGGATGCCGCCGCAAAACTGTTTGCCGAAGGCCGCCGCACCGTCTGCCGGGATGTGTGCAGCGAAGCAGGCCTTGCAGAATATACGCCGGAAGTCATGCGCCAGCGCCTGGAAGAAGAGCGCAAGACGGGCTGGGCGTTCTACCTGCACACCACTTCGGATACGCCGGACGGCATGGTGGGTGTCTGCCATAAAACGGGGGAGATCGGCCACCTGTTTGTCACACAGTCCGCCCGCGGCAGCGGTATTGGCACAAAGCTGCTGGATTTTGCGCGCAAAAAACTTGCGGAGCACGCCCGGCCCTGGCTGGCCGTGCTGGATGTAAACACGGCGGCCATCGGCCTTTACCGGCGCATGGGCTACCTGCCGGATGGCGTGCGGAACGTGTACCAGCCGGGGGTGGATACAGCATTCTGCAAGCCCTGCAAAGAGCTTGTTATGTGCTATCAGCCCCAGGATCAAGGCTGAACCTGCGGTATTCTGTCGGTTTTTCGTACAGGTTTTGTAGTCTATCTACAATCCGGTTGAAAATAAACTAGTAAAGTTGCACAAGCAGGCCCGGCGCGATTTGTGCCAAATGCGGAATCCTGCCAAAATTGCAAATTTACACTGTACAAAGTCGAACAAATGGGATAAAATATAAACAATCAAGGCGGCACTGATTGTGCAATACCGCCTGAAAGGAGCCCGCGGTAGAGAACTTGGGCGTATCTTTTCATATAAGTAGGAGAGAATAATTATGTACGTTAAAGAAGTTACCGTTGAGAATCAGGTAGGTCTGCACGCTCGTCCGGCCACCTTCTTCATCCAGAAGGCAAACGAGTATAAGTCTTCCATTTGGGTCGAAAAGGAAGAGCGCCGCGTCAACGCTAAGTCCCTGCTGGGTGTTCTGAGCCTTGGCATCGTTGGCGGCACCACCATCCGTATCATTGCTGACGGCACCGATGAACAGGCTGCTGTGGATGGTCTGGTCAAGCTGGTCAACTCCGGCTTCTCTGAATAATCAGATCTTTTGTTTTTGCGGCGGGTGACTGGTCACCCGCCTTTTTTTGTCTGCGCGGCCATGCCGCGCAATCGCGAAGCGATGCAAAAACAGCCGGAGCGCTGAGCGCTGCGCCCGCAGGCGCGTTTCGGAGCGCAACCGCCGCAGGCGGCACTTGGCGCGGAGATAGGATGTTCCTCTGTACTTCCGCCGCCCAAAGGCGGCGATTGGGTGGAGGCTTGGGCCTTGCCTTACCACAAACAGGCTATGCCTCTTTCCTTAGCTCAACCCCGCGCGCTGCGCCAGCAGCCGCGCATGATGCAATCTACGATAAGCTACAGGGGTTGATAAATTCCACAACCCGGCCATGCCGCGCAGACAAAAAATCACTCACCACCCTTATTCAAAAACCATGACAAAACAAGAACTCTACAAAAAAGCTTGTATGCTCCCGCTGCTACCGGGGGTGTATATCATCCGCGATAAAACGGATACCATCATCTATATTGGCAAAGCCAAGCGCCTGCGCATCCGTGTTTCACAGTATTTCCGCGAGGGCGTGCCCCATGACGCGAAGGTCACCCAAATGATCAACCACGCATTTGCGTTCGATGTCATCGTCTGCCAAAGCGAATTTGAGGCCCTGGTGCTGGAAGCCAGCCAGATTAAGGCCCATACGCCAAAGTATAATATCTTGCTCAAAGATGATAAGGGCTACAGCTATGTAAAGATCACCCACGGCCCCTGGCCGCGTATTTCTGCTGCCCTGCAAAAGGACGATGAGAACGCCGATTATATCGGCCCGTTCACCTCGGCTTTTGCGGTGCGGGAGATGGTGGAAACTGCCCAGAACTGTTTTTTGCTGCCCCGCTGCAATAAAGAGTTCCCGCGTGATATCGGCAAGGGCCGCCCCTGCCTGAATGCCCATATCGGCAAGTGCATGGCTGTGTGCAGCGGCAAAATTACCTGCGAAGCTTACAATGAGGCCGTGCAGGGGGCTCTGCGCATGATCCGGTACGGCAAAAAAGATATCGTCAAGCAGCTGAAAGAGAAGATGCAGGCGGCGTCTGACCGGCTGGATTTTGAAACAGCCGCCCTGCTGCGGGATCAGATCGCGGCCATTGACCGCGTGGCGGCGGGCCAGAAGGTGGTTATGGATGCCGGGACAGAGATGGACGTCATCGCGCTGGCGGGCACCACCCGCGCGGTATGCGCAGCGGTGCTGCGCTACCGGGATGGCCGCCTGACCGATAAGCGGGAGTTCGTCTTTCATGATACGACCGATATCGAAGCCGTGCGGGAGGAATTCCTGCCCCAGTATTATCTGGATGGCGAGACGATCCCCAAAACCATTGCGGTGGATACCCTGCCGCCGGACGCCGAAGCGCTGAACCAGGCGCTGAACGAAGCACGTGGCAGCAAGGTGGAGCTGTATGTGCCCCAGCGCGGCGATGTGGCCAAGCTGGTAACAATGGCCTACACCAACGCTGTGGAGCGCCTGGGGCGCGAGAGCGGCCGCTATACCCGCGAGGAAAAGCTGCTGGAAGAAGCCGCCCAGGTGCTGGGCCTGAAAACCCCGCCGAGGGTGATTGAAAGCTATGATATTTCCAACTGGGGCGATGGCTCCAGCGTGTGCGGTATGGTGGTGTTCAAGGATGGCAAGCCTTACCGCGCCGGCTACCGCCGCTTTAAGATGCGCACCGTTGCCGGCACGGACGACTATGCCTCTATGGCGGAAACGCTTTCCCGCCGGGCTGCGGAGTACGAGGCGGCCCGGCGCGGCGAAAAGCCGGATAATGAAACCAACCAGTTTGCTACCATGCCGGATCTGCTGCTGATCGATGGCGGCCGCGGGCAGGTGAGCGCCGTTAAACAGGCACTGCGCGGCACGGCACTGGAACATGTGCCCACCTTTGGCATGGTCAAGGATGACCACCACCGTACCCGCGCTATTGTGGATGATGCGGGCGGGGAAATCGCCATCAACCGGCACCGCAATATCTTTACCTTTGTGACCAGTATCCAGGATGAAACCCACCGCTATGCCAACGATTACCGCAAGCGGATGATGCACAAAAAGTCCTATGCGGCAACCCTGACAGAGCTGCCCGGCGTTGGCCCCAAGACCAGCGCGGCACTGCTGGCACATTTCAAAACCGTAACGGCAGTCAAGCAGGCGTCCATTTCGGATCTGGAAGAGGTCAAGGGCATCAGCCACGCCAAGGCGGAGAACATTTATAATGCTCTGCGCCAGTAAACTCAACGCCGGCAACGGCAGGAGAGGGGAAAACCCGGCTGGATTGCAGGCTGGGTTGTAAAATAAGAATGAATGACGGTAAACTCCCTTGACAAGCGGATTTGAACCATCCATAATGTATAAGTGCAACTGTTTATCCCGAATAAGAGTGCTCTGGCTTGAGCTTTCCAGCGGGATGGGTGGCTGCCATATAACAAATGAAAGGCAGGCGGCCTAACATGATGCGTGTGATTGCAGGTACAGCCCGCGGCAAAAACCTTGCTGCGCTACCGGGGGAGGATGTTACCCGCCCCACCATTAACCGCGTAAAGGAGGCAATGTTCTCCAGCGTACAGTTCTCTGTGCCCGGCGCGCGCGTGCTGGATTTGTTTGCAGGCAGCGGTCAGCTTGGCATTGAGGCATTATCCCGCGGGGCCAAGCGCTGTGTTTTCCTGGATGCTTCCCGCGAAGCGATCCAGATCGTGCTGGCCAACTGCAAAACGGCGGGCGTGTTTGCGCAGAGCCGGGTCATCCCGGATGATGCGTTCCACTTTTTGGCCACCACGCAGGAAGAGTTTGACCTTGCCCTGCTGGACCCGCCGTACCACCACGGCACGGTAGCCAAAGCGCTGCCGCAGCTGGCAGCGCACATGGCCCCTGGCGGTGTGGTGCTGTGTGAAACAGAACTGGACGCCGAGCTGCCAGAACAAGTTGAGGGGCTTGTTTTGGCAAAACAATATAAGTACGGCAAGATTTTGGTAAGCCGCTATGAGAAAGAGGAACAGCTATGAATGTTGAGGAACTGCTGGATATGCTGGAGGAAACGCTGGAGGAGGGTACCGCTGTGCCGTTTGCCGCCGCCAAGCGTGTGGTAGATGTGGATCGCTGCCGCGATATCGTGGATGAGGTGCGCAATAACCTGCCCGATGAACTGCGCGACAGCAAAAAGATTGTGGCAGACCGCGAGCAGATTTTAAAGAACGCCCAGACCGATGCGGATAACATCATCAAGCAGGCAGAGGAACGCGCACGGGTGCTGGTATCGGACAAAGAGATCACCAAGCGCGCACAGAAGATGGCCGTGGAGCTGGTGAACGCCGCACAGGCACAGGCGAAAAAGATCAACAATGCCTCCGCGGCCTATTGTGAGAATATCCTCAAAAACTCGGAGGAAGTTCTGGCCCGCAGTGTGGCGGATATCAAAAATACCCGCATGAACCTGCGCAACCTGGCCAGCCGCGGCCCCCATGGCCCACAGAAACCGAATCTGTAAAATCGGCCCCCCTGTGCGGGCTTTGTGAAAGGGATCTGCACGGTTCCTGCCCCGCAAACAACAAATAAGACAGCATTTGTGAAAACTTTATGGCCCGCAGCGCTTTTTGGCGCTGTGGGCTTGCTTTTTGCCCCGCGATTTGGTACTATATAAGTGTTCCAGTGGGTAAAAGTGGGTAGTTCAGGGTTAAAGTGGTGAGTTATCCACACATTCCACAGGGTTGTTAACCGCGAAATTCCGCTGAAACGCTAAAAAAACGACAGTTCCAACCGGGAAGGGGGCGGGTTCGACAATGTTCATGGGTCAGTATGACTACGCAGTGGACGCAAAGGGCCGTCTGAATTTCCCCGCAAAGTTCCGGGATGGAATGGGCGAAACCTTTATCGTGACCCGCTGGCTGGACCATTGCCTTGCCGCGTTCCCGCCGGAGGAGTTTGAAAAAGTGGCCCAGCGCATTGCCGAAAAAGGTATGGTAAAGGGCCGCAATGTCAGCCGTATGCTGTATTCCTCTGCGGTGGAAGTAACACCGGATAAGCAGGGCCGCATTCAGCTGCCCGCAAAACTGCGGGAATACGCTAACCTGGACCACGATGTGAGCGTGATCGGCAACCGCAACTTTGCGGAGATCTGGAACACCCAGGATTGGGAAGCCCGCCAGGCGGAAAGCGATGAAGATTTTACCGCCGCAATGGAAGACCTTGATTTTTAAGATACACTTTGAGCGGGGGCGTACCCCTGTATGTTAAACCGTGTGAAACGGGGAAAGAGGAGAACACCGTGGAATTTAGTCATATCCCCGTTTTGCTCAGCCAATGCCTTGATGGGTTGGCCATTGACCCTGCCGGGATTTATCTGGACGGAACGGCCGGCGGGGCAGGCCACTCAAAGGAAATAGCAAAACGCCTGACCACCGGGCGGCTGATCTCGCTGGATCAGGACCCGGATGCGGTGGCAACCGCTGCCGCAAGGCTAAAGGGCTTACCCGCCCAGGTGGTTCAGGCCAACTTCCGCGAAACCGCCCGCGTGCTGGATGAACTGGAGATCCCCTTCATCAACGGCGCGCTGCTGGACCTTGGCGTTTCCAGCCACCAGCTGGACGATGCCGAACGCGGCTTCTCCTATCATGCAGATGCCCCGCTGGATATGCGCATGAGCCAGCAGGGGCCCACCGCGGCAGACTTGGTGAACACCCTGGACCGTGAGGAACTGACCCGCATCCTGCGCGATTATGGTGAGGAACCGTATGCCTGGCAGATTGCGGGTAAAATCGTGAAAGCACGGGAGGAAGCCCCGATTTTGACGACCCTGCAGTTTGCGGACCTGATTGCATCCGCTATGCCGCCTGCGGAGCGCCGCAAGAACAAGAACCCCGCCCGCCGCAGCTTCCAGGCAGTGCGCATTGCCGTCAATGGGGAACTGGATGCCCTGAACGAGGGGATGGAGGCGATTTTCAGCCGCCTGGCCCCCGGCGGGCGGTTTTGCATCATCACGTTCCACAGCCTGGAGGACCGGCTGGTAAAACAGAAGTTCCGCCGCTGGGCCCAGCGCTGCACCTGCCCGCCGGAGCAGCCTATTTGCACCTGCGGCGGGGTGCCCAAAGCCAAACTGATTACCCGCAAGCCGATTGAAGCGGACGCTGGTGAGTTGGAAGAAAACCGCCGCAGCCGTTCCGCCAAGTTGCGCGTACTGGAAAAATTATAAGCGTGCCAGGAGGGAACATTGGCAGCGCGGCATGGCGCTTGTGACCATGCCGCACAGCTTAAGGAAAACCGAAATTTTACGATACGAGAAAGGGGGCGACGCCCATGGCTTCCACAGCAGCAGAAATATTAACCAACAATCATTCCGGTTCCTCCCGCACACCGCGGGTGCGCGTTGTCAAGGGCGGACGCTACGGCCTGAGCAAGGCACGCCAGTTTGCCCGCACGGCGGGCACGGTGCTGGTCATTGCCATCTTTTTTGGTTTGTTTGCCAGCATTGTCGCCAGCCAGGCACGCATCACACAGCTTTCCGGCGAAATTGATGACGCCAAGTCGGAACTGACCAATGCCCAGAGCTATAACGACTATCTGTCCACCACCATGGATCAGATCACCAACAGCACCAGCGTCCAGCAGGAAGCGGAGGATCGGCTGGGGCTGGTTAAAATGGACCCCAGCCAGGTGACGTATGTCCGGCTGGAGGATGAAAGCGTGATCGAACGCGCAGCCGGCACAGCAGACAAGTTTTTTGCCGGTATCAAAACCGCAGCGCTCAGTCTGCTTGGCAGTTTTGACCCGTAACCGATCCGGTCAAGGCAATACCGCATAACTTTGGGTGCCCAAGCCGTCAGGTGGGAATCATGCGGTGCTGCCCTTACATTGCGCCAAAGCGTGCATCCCAACAGGAGCACGCTTTTTTTGCCATCATGGGCGGGCGCGTATTCGTGCAAACAGTCTTTTCTGTAAAGGAATGAACCTATGCCAAAGCAACCCGACAACAAGAATCAATCCACGCGTCATCACAACCGCCGCAGCCCGGAGCCGGGGCAGAATCATGCGCTTACGCTGAACGGACGCATCATGGTTTTGCTGCTGGTGATCGGCTTTATCGCTGTGGGGTGCGGCGTTCTGATTTATAAGCTGTATACCCTGCAGATCCGGGATGCTGAACAGTACCGTGTTCAGGCGGCGGAACAGCAGCTTTCCGATACCCAGATCCCCGCCACGCGCGGCTCTATTTATTCCGCTAACGGCAAATTGCTGGCCAAAAGCAGTGTGGTGTGGAACATTATTGCCAACCCGTCCAAGTGCAACCAGGATTATGTGGCGGAAGCCAGCCAGAAAATCAGCGAATTGCTGAACGGGAGCGTCAGCGCGGAAAAAATTCAGGAGCAGCTGAGCAAAACGAACAGCCAGTACCGCGTGATTGCCAAGGGCATTGATATGGTAACGGCGCAATCCATTATTGACTATGCCAATACCAAACGCATTACCAACGGCAAGGCGGAGGGGGATCCGGATGCCAAGTACGAAACGGTGCTTTCCATGTACAAGGAATCCTCCTCCACGCGGGAATACCCTAACGGAATGTACCTTTCCTCGGTCTTGGGCTTTTGTGATGACAGCGGCAACGGCATGTACGGCCTGGAAAAATCGTATGATGAGAAACTGATCGGTACACCGGGGCGCAGCATCAGCAGCGAGAACGCATGGGGCTATGAACTGGCTAACGAGGAAAGCGATACCCACGCGGCTATCAACGGCTATAACCTGAACCTGACCATTGACGATACCATCCAGACCGTGCTGGAAACCGAGCTTTCCAACGCGATTGATGACTATGATGTGCAGAACCGTGCCAGCGCCATTGTGATGAATGTGAACACCGGCGCGGTGCTGGGTATGGCAACGACGCCGCAGTTTGACCCCAACGATCCGTATAATATCACCGAACCCAAATTGCAGGCTATCCTGGATAATGCCGGAACGGCGCTGACGGAGGACGATATTTCCGTCCTGCAAAGCCGTTTGGGGCAGGACGCCGTAGCTGATATCATTGCGGACGGCGTTGTGAACCCCAACGGAACAAAAAGCATCGACGAAGAAGGCAACGCAATCGACGTTCCCAGCGAAAAAAGCCAGCTGCAGGGCATGATCCGTGAGGCCGAGTGGAAGAACAAAGCCGTGACGGAATTGTATTACCCCGGCTCAGTCTTTAAGCTCATGACGGCCGCTGCGGCGCTGGATTCCGGCCTGATGGGGGCGGACCAGCAGTTTTACTGCGGCGGCGACCTGACAGTATTCCCCAATACCGAGTGGGAACACAGCTACCGCTGCGCCGAGGGCAACACTCACGGCTGGCTGGATATGGCCGGGGCGCTGAACCACAGCTGCAACCTGTACTTTATCCAGGTGGCGGAAAAAATGAGCGCCGAATTCTTTTATAACTACTACCAGGCGTTTGGCCTGACCCAGACCACTGGCATTGACCTGCCGTATGAGGCAAAGGGCATCTCCAAAACCCAGCAGGAGATGGAGCAGGTGGAAACGGACCTGTACTCCACCGCGTTCGGCCAGTCCCAAAAGCTGACCCTGATCCAGATGGCAGCCGCCGTGGCTTCCACCGTGAACGGCGGCTACCTGATGACCCCCTATGTGGTGGATAATATGACGGACGACACCGGCAACGTGGTATGGCAGGCTGAAACCGATATTAAGCGCCAGGTTGTCAGCGAGGAAGTCAGTGAGCAGATCCGCGCCATGATGGAAAACAACGTGGGTCACACCGGTACCAGCAATGACCTGGACTATCACGGTTGTGCCAGCGCTTATGTGGCGGGCTACCGCATCGGCGGCAAATCCGGTACGGGAGAACAGCTGGACTGGAAAGGCACTTACAAGTACCGCCCGGACGGCGACTACCGCAAGGCCATCAGCTTTGCCGCCATCCTTCCGGCGGACGACCCGGAAATTCTGGTGCTGGTCATGATGGATGACCCGCGCTGGATCTTTGACTACGCTTCCCAGATTGTGGCCCCTGTTACCGGCAACATCATCAGCCAGATCGCGCCGTATCTTGGCATTGAACGGGATTCTTCTTATGATAGCAACGGCAGTGTGGAAGTGCCAAATGCCATTGGCACCCGCTGGACTTCCGCCCAGGTCAAGATGAACGCCGCCGGGCTTTCCCACCGGTTTGTGGATACCAGCGACGGCGATGTTGTGTATCAGTACCCCGCAGGCGGCACCGTGGTGCCCGCAGGCTCCACGGTTTACCTGTATACCCAGTCCACCACCGACGCCACCACCACCGTGCCGGATGCCACCGGCAAAACCGGAACCTTTGCCGCACAGATGCTCAAGGTTTCCGGCGTCAATGTGGCAATTTCGGGCAGTGCATCGGACCGTGTTGTCAGCCAGGATATTGAGGTTGGGAGTGTGGTGCCCTACGGCACAGTCGTTACCCTGACCACGGAACCCGACGGCAGCAGCGATGCCCAGCAGGATGCAGATACCCCGCAGGACGATGCCGCCCAGGACGATACGCCCCAGGCCGCCGCCGGTGAAAACGATCAGGATAGCACGACCCAGGATGATACCGGCAGCGATGCCGAGCAGCAATAACCCCGGCCACGGCAGGGGGACCCCACAGCAAATTGAAACATGCCGCAACTAAACCAACCAAAAGGAGCGTGTTCCCATGAAACCCATGAACGCGAACGAACTTCTGGCCGGGCTGGCACTGGCCCGCCCGGTGCCCATCACCGCCGTTGTAACGGACTCCCGCAAGGTGCAGCCGGGCTGCATTTTTGTCTGCTTCCCCGGCGAGCGTGTGGACGGCCACGACTATGCCGCCAAGGCGTACCAGGCCGGGGCCGAGTATGTGATCGCCAACCATCCCGTGGAGGGCGTGCCGGAGGATCGCCTTGTCATCTGCGAATCCAGCTACCTTGCCATGATCCGTATGGCATCCAACTACCGCACGCTGTTCAGCCCGCTGATGATCGGTGTAACCGGCAGCGTGGGCAAAACCACCACCAAAGAGTTCTGCTATGCGGTTCTTTCGGCTTTTGGCAACACCTTAAAAACCGAGGGCAACCAGAACAATGAGATCGGCCTGCCCAACACGCTGTTCCGCCTGGAGGACACCACCCAGTATGCGGTGGTGGAAATGGGCATGAGCCACCTGAGCGAGATCGCCCGCCTGGTGCGCGCAGCGCGGCCGTCTGCCGGTATCATTACGATGATCGGCGTTTCCCACCTGGAAAATCTGGGCACACGGGAGAATATACTGAAGGCAAAGATGGAAATCTGTCAGGGTCTGCCGGACGGCGCCCCGCTGGTTCTGAATGCGGACGATGACCTGCTGCCCACCGCGCAGATCCCCGGCCGCCTGCGCCCGGTGTGGTTCGGCATCCGCTCCAGCTCCGCCGATGTGCGCGCCATCAATATTCATACCGTAGGGGAGGGTACCGGCTTTACCCTGGTGGATAACGTGGACGGTGAAACCTATGAGTTCAGTGTAACCATCCCCACGGCAGGCGTTCATACCGTGTATGATGCCCTTGCTGCTTACACTGCAGCCACCCGCTTGGGGCTGGAGCGTGCCCGCACCGCCCGTGCGCTGGCCAGCTATCAGACCACCGGTATGCGCCAGAACATTGTGCAGCACGGCGGTGTGACCTTTATTGAGGATTGCTATAACGCCAGCCCGGACAGCATGAAAGCAGCCTTGCAGATTCTGCATGACCGCCAGCCCGGCCCCGGCGGCCGCCGCATTGCCGTGCTGGGCGATATGCTGGAACTTGGCGCAGCCAGTGAACCCGGCCACCGCCAGACCGGCGAATGGGCTGCCGATGCCGCCGACCTGCTGGTGGCTTACGGCCCGTTGAGCGCAGCCATGGCCGAAGCAGCCCGGCAGAAAGGGCTGCAAACCATCCATTGCCAAGCGGCGGAGGAAGTAGTAGAATATCTACGGCAGAACGTTCGCCCCGGCGATGTTGTGCTGGCAAAAGCCAGCCACGCCATGAAGCTGGATGATGTATTAAAGCAGCTTTACGCGGCGCTGCCAAACGCATAATTGCATATTTTGGGGGAATATCACATGGGAATGATCGTTTCTTGGATGCTGGTTGCCGCGGCAATCGGTGCGTTTGCCGTTACGGCACTTTCAGGCTGTTTTGTAATTCCGGCACTGCACAAGCTGCACTTCGGCCAGACCATCCGGGAATCCGGCCCGACCTGGCATAACAAAAAACAGGGCACACCCACCATGGGCGGCCTGTGCTTCATCTTTGGCATTCTGGTGGCTTGCGGCCTGGTGTATGCCGGGTTCTACCGCTATGCACAGGACCTTTTGGGCATTGTGCAGGTGCGCGCCGCCTTGCTGGCGCTGTTCCTGGCGTTTGGTTCCGGCTTTATCGGTTTTCTGGATGACTATATCAAGGTCGTCAAGCACCGCAACCTGGGCCTGCTTGCCTGGCAAAAGCTTATCATGCAGTTCATTGTTACCGGCGGCTTCCTGGTGGGGCTGCACATGCAGGGCCTGCTGACCACCATCATTATGCTGCCCTTTATCGGTGCGGTAGATCTGGGCTGGGTGTATTACCCCATTGCGTTCTTCGGCATCATCTTTTTGGTCAATGCCGTCAACCTGACGGATGGTCTGGACGGCCTGTGCTCCTGTGTAACCTTTGTTTCCATGCTGGGCTACCTGCTGGCTGCCAGCATGCTCAGCTTTTATCATGTGGCCGTTCTGGCGGCGGCAACGGCTGCCGCGGCAGCGGGCTTCCTGGTGTGGAACTTCTACCCGGCCAAAGTGTTCATGGGCGATACCGGCAGCATGTTCCTGGGCGGTATGGTAACGGCCCTTGCCTTTATCATGGGCCGGCCGGAGCTGGTGTTCTTCTTCGGTATTGTGTATATCTGGGACGCCATGACCGTTGTGATCCAGCGCGTTTACTTCAAGCTGACCCACGGCAAGCGCATTTTCCGCATGACGCCGATCCACCACGCATTCGAGATGCGCGGCTGGAAAGAAGTCAAGATCGACTTTTTCTTCAGCCTGATCGCCATTATCGGCGTGGTGCTGGGCCTGATGTACGTTTACATGGCATAAAATATTCTTAGCGTTCAGAAAGGGGGCTGTGCCGCAAATGACGCTTGCCCAGCTTTTCGATTTGGCCTTTGGCAACATTGGCAGGTTTTTTAAGGAAATCGCGTTCAAAAAAGAGGAACGCGGCAAACTTTCCTATGGCCTTGTCGGCACGCTGATCCTTGTGTTGACTTACGGGCTGATCATGCTGTTCTCCGCCAGTTATTCCACCGGGTATTACCGCTTCAAGGGGGATATTTACCACTTTATCCGCCCGCAGGTAATTCTGGCGGTGGTTGGGCTGGTGCTGATGTATCTGATTTCCAACATCAACTACCGCAGCCTGCGCCACATGAACTGGTACTTATACATTTTAACGCTGCTGCTTTTGGTGTGGGCCCTGTTCAGTGAGCCGTACAACGGCTGTTACCGCTGGGTGTATATGTTTGGCACAACCCTGCAGCCTTCGGAGTTGGCAAAGTTTTCGGCTATTTTGGGTCTTGCCTGCTTTGCGGACCGATATTATGAAAAACGGGGAACACTGCTTTACGGCATTGTGCTGCCCGTGCTGCCGCTGCTGCCGGTGGTGGTTCTGCTGTACAAAGAACCCCATAACTCTGCTATCATGCTGATCCTGCTGATTGCGGGCAGTATGATTTTGTGTGGCGGTGTGGGCCGGTTCTGGTGCATCCCGGCGGCAGGCGCGGCTGTGTTTGTGATTTATAAAATGCTGACCGGCCAGGATAACTATGTTCAGCAGCGCCTCGGCGCATGGAACGGTGACGAGGGCGATATTTTGTACCAGACCCAGCAGAGCCTGTATTCCATTGCGTCCGGCGGGCTGACCGGCCTGGGCATTGGCAACAGCCGCCAAAAGCACCTCTGGCTGCCGGAAGCCAGCAACGACTTTATCTTTTCCGTTCTGTGCGAAGAGCTGGGCTTTATCGGCGCGGTGATCTGTATGGGCCTTTTTGCCGCACTGATCATTCAGGGCGTTATCATCGCCCTGAACTCGCCGGATTATTTTGGTACGATGCTGGGTATTGGCATTATGTCGCAAATTGCCTGGCAGACCATGATCCACATTGCGGTGGTCACCAATGTGGCCCCAAATACCGGCATCAGCCTGCCGTTTTTTTCCTCCGGTGGTACCAGCTTGCTGATTCTATTGTGTGAGATGGGCATTATGCTAAGCATATCGCGGGCGGGCAACGCGCAAAACGCTGCGCGCAGCAAGCGCTCGCATGAAGAACTTGCCCGCCGGATGAACCCGCAGCGCCGCACCCACAAAGCCCTGCACAGCAACTGAGAATTCCCGCATGCCTGCGGAAAACATTGTTCTCTTTGGTTTCAGATATAAGGCAATACCGCACAATTCCCGCCTTACGGCTTAAGCACCGCTCCGGCGGCTG
>ERZ1034804.12-NODE-12-length-61806-cov-38.488105_pt1 | contig 61806 bp, 70 predicted proteins | sample MGYA00520635_ERZ1034804 | MGnify/ENA primary metagenome ERZ1034804 (study PRJEB33766, sample SAMN09781685) | gut metagenome | biome: gut microbiome | host: Homo sapiens | place: Madagascar | study: EMG produced TPA metagenomics assembly of the PRJNA485056 data set...
GAAACCCCTTCTTCCCCCACACCCCCTACTACCCCAGAAGAAAAAGCCCCTGAAGAGAAAGAAAACTACGACTACGTCGTAGCAAAAGAAAGAGAAAAACCGACATCGCCGACGGCAACGGAGATCATTCCTGTGTCGGAGATTGAGGACGTTTTGATGGGCGAGGATATGTGGGTTGAGGCTATGTGCTACAAGTACAACCTACCCCGTGACAGACTTGCCGTACAGCTCCACACCATCAAGCGTGGATGGATTGAGCGTGGGCAGGACTTCAAGACCTTGCAGGATGCGAAGAGGCACGCTGATTCGTTGCTAAACATCCGTAGAGCCAACGGAGAACTTGCCCAGCCGCCGGCGTGGAACGAGTTCCTCTACGACCTTATGGCTCCGCACATAGACGACCTCGGCTACGACGATGAGATTTTCACCGCCTTCGGTCGGCACTATATGCAGGATGTCGGCAACGGCAAGCCTTTCTTCATCGGCATTCCGCGCTTCGAGGAGGAGATTTTTGAGAGGATGAAAAACTTCAAGGAATCCTATAAACCACCTGAGTATGAACAGCCTGTGCAATCCGGAAGCGGAAGCCAATCTGCTTAGTGCCTGCGTCACCAACAGCGGTGAGTTCTACCGTCTTGCCGATGTCCTTGACCCTGAAGTGTTCACAGTCCCGGAGAACCGCACGATATGGGAGGCGATGCTGTACATCCGCAACAACGGAGGCGATGCCGATATGATGGCGGTGGCGGCACGGCTGATGACGGTGGACAAGGCGGCATTCCTTGCATTCAACGAGCAGTGTGCTCTTCCCGTGACTTCCGCCAGTGGGACGGACGAACTGTTGACAGACTTGCTTGTGAGGAGGCGCACGCTTGCCGCGATTATGGAGGCGCAGCAGAAACTTATGCAACCGCTCGAACCTTCTGAGACGACCCTCCAGCGGCTCAACTCGGAGATTGCCAACTGCCTTGTGTCGAACACCACGGAAATGGTGACGGCTGAGGATGCTTGCAACGAGGTGATGCGCAACGTGTTCGACAATCAGTCACGGATGCACAACGCACCGGAAATCCCCGTGGGACTTAAAGGGATAGACGAGCGCGGAGGACTGCACACAACAGACCTGACAATTATCGCCGGCGAGACATCTATGGGCAAGACTTCCCTTGCGCTGACGTTCGCCCTTAATGCCGCCACCGCGGGTGTCGGTGTGGGGGTGGTGACGCTGGAGATGTCGGTGATGCAGCTTGCGGCACGTATGGTGTCGGGCGATGCGCAGGTGTCTTCCTCGGACATTCTCTACAAGCGGCTCGGAGCGGACGATTACAACCGCGTGGGCGCCGCAGTGGAGAGGACGGGAACGCTGCCTATGTGGTTCAACCGAAAGGCGCAGAGCGTGGCGAAGATATGCGCCTGGATACGTCAGCTTGCCTACCGCAAGAAGGCGAAACTCTTTGTCATCGACTACCTCCAGCTTATCTCGATGGGCAAGATTGACAACCGTGTGCAGGAGATAGGCGACATCTGCGCCACGCTGAAGCGGCTCGCCGGTGAGATTGACGTGAGCATCATTCTGCTCTCCCAACTCAGCCGTGACCGCATGAACCCCTACCCTTCCCTCGCCCGTCTGCGTGGCTCCGGTGAGATTGAGTCGAATGCCGACAACGTGATATTCGTCTACCGCCCCGAGTACTACAAGACGGAGGGTAAGAACCTTGCCTACAAGGACAGGTTCGCCAACGTCAGCACCAACGGCACTGCGGAGATCATCGTCGCTAAAGGCAGAAACACGGGTACGACATCATTCATTGCTGCCTACGAGAAGCAATACACAAGATTCTCCGACCTTGCCGATATGCCAACGGCTACGATGGTGACGGCAAATCGTGAACAACTACCATTTTAACCAAAGAAATGAAAGAACAGATTCAAAAAGACAAACGTGTGAACAGCAGGTTCCTCACTGCGCTGCTCGTGGCGGAAGCGGCTCTCAGACCGATAGCCAACGACTGGGCGCATCTCGATGAAGGGGAACTCAACGACATCATCCGATGCCTGCACACCATAAACGACCTGCAAGGACAGGCAAGAGCGTATGAAGACTATCTCGACAAACAACTACAGACTGCTGATGCGGTGTGCGAGGGCGGTCGTGGAGATTCCCCACGACAAGAACAACCTTCGCTTGGTCAACCTTCAGCGTCAGGCGAAATTACTGCTGCGCTATGAGGAACGAAAACTACTACACTCCGGAGGAAGAGGCGATGGCTTTCAAGGCCAAGAGTGAGGCGGTGGACTATTTTTTCCGCGACGCCATAGCGCACTACTCCCCCAAACAGAAAATGATTGTGGAGGTGCTTGACATCCGATTCCCTCTGCACAAGGATGTCTACAAGGCGTATATGCTTTCCACCCCCGTCAGTGTCATTGCTAAGGATTACCTTATGACGCAGAGGGATGTGAGAAGAATTATCAAGGCTTACGAACTCAACAGACTCTACTGATATGAACTACGACGTTATAGAGAACTCAACGGCTGACTTGAGATTGAGCCGCCGCAAGGCTCTTGATTTGCTTCCCGTCCTGCGCAAGCGTGATGAGGGAGGGAGAATTGTCAGAATAGATGCAAGAACAATTAAAATCGTCAGAAACAAATGAAGATAACGAAGATTAGGGAGGTGAAGACTCCCACAAGAGGGACTGAATGCTCGGCAGGGCTGGACTTCTATGTGCCGAACGGCTTCACGGCTCGGCTGACACCGGGGACTGACATCCTCGTGCCGAGCGGAATAAGGGCGGAAGTACCTCACGGCTACGCGCTGATTGCGATGAACCGCTCCAGCGTGGCGACATCCACAGACGCTATGCGACGCGCCGGTCTGATGCCAAAAGCAAACATCCCCAAAGGAACGCTCGTTGTAGGAGCGTGCGTGGTGGATGAGGACTATCAAGGCGAGATATTTATACATCTCATCAATGTCGGCAGAAGCATAGAAGTAATTCATCCAGGAATGAAGGTGGCGCAATTCGTGCTTACCCCCGTGAGCTATGAGGGTGTCGAGGTTGTGGCGGAGGAAGAATTGTTCAACCAAGCGACCGAGCGCGGTAAAGGCGGTTTCGGAAGCACCAATAACGGATTGATATGAGAATCAGAGTGTTCGAGGCTTTCGCTGGATACGGCTCGTTCCGCGAGAGTGTTTCCGCCTGATGGATGTCGACGACGAGGACTACGACAGAATCAAAAACTACGTCAAAGGTCACAGAAAGAACGGGAAGCCGATGTACATCTCGGAGTCCCAACAATACAAGCTCGCAGGCAACTCAATTGTGGTCGCCTGTATGGAACATATCTTCGAGCAATTGTTCTTCCCCTCCGAAAGAGTGACAGAACCAAGACAACTGGATATTTTTGACATAATCTAACAAAATTAAAAGACAATGAAAGAAGCAGAAAAAATCATCAACTGTAGTAAATATTGGCTTAATGAAGACAAGAAGAATCGTACAGCAGTGGTAATCTTGGCAAATAATAAAGAGGACGAGACGTGGGCTCATGCTGCGGGGACATCATACGCTATAGCGCGTCTCATCTATTTGATGATGCTCAAAGATAAAGGACTCGGTCACAACTTATATGTGTTTGCTTGCCTCTATGCACACAAACACATTACAGCAGAGGAGCGTGACGAGATAAATGCAGTTATATCCGCTGATGCTGAAGCGAGCAAAAAATCGAAAGGAGGCGAGGAATGAGATACAGAATAAGACCGAGAATCTATGCGTGCTTCACGCACAGCGACCGACTGCCAATCGTGCAGTCAAGCATCACTACTTATGCGGTGCAGGTTAGAAAATGGTACGGCTGGGTGACTGTCAAGGAATACGATGAAGGCTTCGACTCAGATTTCGCCCTCAGCCAAGCGGAAGAACTTTTAGAATTTTTAAATCAATAAAATATGTTGAATCAATTAAATAGACCTTAAAATGAAGAAGTTCATTATTAAAAACGCAGATGGAAGCGAACAGACTGTTATGCAAGCCGTCCACAATTCACGCAAAGAGGCCGTGGAAACCTTTATGGACTACATTTGCGACCAGAAAAATTTTTTGAGCATTGATGATGACGATTATTTGTCGCCGTTTGATTTTACTCTTGAAGAAGTTGAATGCGGTGACATAAACGAAGTCATCACGGATTTTGAGAGCGCAAGAGAAATGCTTGGGTTAAAAGCTCTTGGATTCCTCAATAAATTCGATGATGTCACCAAGCTTATAAGTGACATCAATCCCAAACATATCAAGGCACTAATTGCTCTAAATGAGCTATTTACAATCGCACAAGCGTGGAATAAAGAGGATGGGTTCGTCCCCGATTTCTCTGATAAAGAACAAGACAAGTGGTTTCCTTGGTTCGAATACAATAGGGATGCTGCGGGGTTTGTGTACGTGGTGACGAATTACTCGCCAACGATTGCGAATGCGTATCTCGGTTCTCGTCTCTGCTTCAAGACATCCAAGCGTGCTGAACAATTTGGTAAACAATTTGAAGACCTTTACAACATGGTTTTCTTATAAATATTAAATTATCAAAAGATGAAAGTTATATCAGAAGAAAGATTGGCAGAGTTGCTTAGAGCAGAAGCTTATGCAACAGCTTTAGAATACCATAATGTTGACGAATGGGATTATTTCGCAGACGCTCTAAGCGCCCCAATCTTTAACAATGAAACTTATTGGGAATATACTTCACAAAGCGATAGAGATATAACCAGAGATTTTCAATCGGTTTAAAGGATAAATTGTGTATTCAATGATAAAGCAGTACAGGATGTGGCTTCTTCGCCAGCAGAGGAGGAGGGCGCAGAGACGAAACGAAGAAGTGTGCGCAAGCCTGTCCGTCAGACTTATTGACGGATCGTTGTACATTGCAAATGGCTGCACGCTTATCCACAAGTTTTCAACCGACAATTCAGTCGGCGAAGTTGTTAATAAAATTAACGAGATAAGGAGAATGAATCTATGATATTCGATAAAATAAGTATGAGTTAGTTAAGCACGGTAGGCATCATACGCAAAACCAAGTGGTGGTGCTTGCCACATTGAGAGGTAGCTCAGGCAGTAGAGCGGCAGCAAGGAACAGCGGCACACATGATGATAACCAATAAGAGGTGCGGAGTTATCGGCTCAATCCCCTCGACAGCAGGTCAATGGTGCAAATCCATTCCTCTCAACTATTACTTTTTGAACTTAAAATTGATTGAAGAAAATGGAAACATTATCATATTATACTCCAGGAACTTGGGTTTATACACTTAATGATGATAAAATTGTAATAGTAATAGTTGATTCTATTAGTATTTCAATAGATATGAATAATAAACAAAGAATAGTTTATAGTTGTAAATTTAATAAAGATGGAACAGGGGGCATGGTAAATAAAACACATGATAGATTATTTTTAACTAAAGAAGATTTAATCAAATCATTATGAATATTCGAATAGCATGCGATACGGCTCACTGGGTGAACAAACGTGAATTGTTCACCTCTGTGGATTTTAAGAATTTCGAACCGCGCAAAGGCTTCCGATGCGCACAATATTTTGATTAATGGAACAGAAAAATGGAACGCCGATAATCGGCACACACAATTCAATGACTTATCTCCAACCGCAGAAGTGGTACGGATGGTTTATGATTCCGTTCGCTCGGTGTCAGCGCAAGACCATCGAGCAGCAGTGGAACGATGGCGCACGATGCTTTGACTTGCGCATCCGCTTCACCAAGCAGGGCGAACCTTACTTCGCCCACGGACTTTATGAATGCACGCACAAGGTTAAGTTTATTGATGTCTTGACGCAGTTGGACAAACTGATACTCCGCGATGGTCAACGTGCCTTTGTTCGTCTGATTCTCGAAGACCCAGACAAGCAAAACCACAACGTTGTTTACTTCAAGGCGTTCTGCCAAGCGTGGGAGACACATCAAGCTTTCCATACAGTCAACAAGTGGATATACTTTTTCGGTGGCAACCGCAAGGGCGACTGGGCGCAGATTGTGGAGTTCGACTACAAGCCGAACCTTACCCAGTACGTAGGCTCCATGATGGAGGACGCACGGTGGTACGAGAAGATAATGCCTTTTGCTTATGCGTGGAGACGCAACAAAAAGAACAAGCAGAACCCACAAGGCGATATTGCCATTTACGATTTTATTTAACATTATTAACCTCCCTCTGTTAATTGGGTTAAAGTTTTTGTATTTACGATACTCTCTGCACTATCATTGTGGTGTCCGAAGGAGTCAGCCTCTTAGAGGCTGTGGATTGAAACGAAAATCGATTCAAAACTTTGTCAGCCGAAAGGCTGTGGATTGAAACGAACTAATTTCTACTATCGTAGATAAAAAAAACTTGGCCTGGCCCAAAACCCAGAGGACAACAGGGAGGAAGCATCGGTTTCCTCCCTTTCTTTTTCCCAATGAATATAGCGTACAACATTGACTGCATAGAGTATATGCACACTCTCCCCGACAAGGCTTTTGATTTAGCCATTGTCGATCCTCCTTATGGTCTTAAAGCGAGTGGCGTGGGTATTACGGGAGGCAAGAAGCGTATAAGGGTGTTGAACACAATGCCGATGGAATGGGATATTCCGCCTACGGATGAATATTTCCAAGAGTTGTTCCGCGTGTCGAAGAATCAGATAATTTGCGGTGGGAATTATTTCAATCTTCCTCCTTGCAGATGTTTCATAGTGTAGGACAAGCGACAGCCGTGGAAAAACTTCTCTGCGTGCGAATACTTGTGGACATCGTTCAAGTCGCCAGCTAAGCTATTCAGTTATTCTTACAGACAGAAACGCATACACCCAACGCAGAAACCTGTGGCGTTATACGAATATCTTATTAAGACCTTTGCAAAGCAAGGCGACAAGATTCTTGACACGCATTTAGGCAGTGGCTCGTCAAGGATAGCCGCGTATAATCTCGGCTTTGACTTTGTAGGTTGTGAGATAAACAAATCTTTTTACGATAAACAACAAGAACGATTTATCAACGAATGTCAATGATACTATTTCCCATCAGACTGACGGCAGCGACCGCAAGACGCACTGCTGTGGCTTCGGAGCTGCCACCAAAACCGCTCCAACCTTGCGAAGTCAGAAACCTCGTGCTTAAACCATTGTTCATCGCACTGCTCACGATCCGTGAGGCGGAAAGGCTCCGCTATCTGTGCTTCAACTTCAAAACCGACAAGGACGGCAATCTTATCTACAAGCGTGTCAGTTGTGACCTTGGCAACGCTATTCGTGACCTCGAAAAAGAATTGAAAGGAGGAATGTTCGGGGCGGAACTGCAATTGATGCAGTTTCTCGAATACCGCTTCTTCGAGGACACGAAGAAGGTGTTCTCGCTCCTCCGCCTTAACGTGGAGGAATTTATCCGCTCGCTCAATTATGATGTCGACGATTCCGACATAAACGCACAGAGTGAGGTGGTGCGGTTTCTCTCGCTTATGGCGATTGAGTTTGCCGAGGAGTATACCGAACGGCTTGCAGCCGCGTGCGCGGAAGTGCCGTTGAAGATAACTCCGCCAAGCATAAACAACCTCGTGGCGATACAAAAAGCGTGCATCGCCATCGAGGAGAAGAGCGTGGCAGCACAAGTGAACGAAGTGAACAAACGCAAGCGGGCGGCATTGGAGGCTTGCATCGACGCTGCCATTAGAGAGCTGAAGGGCATCAGCGTGGCACAGGCAGACAAGTTTCGTTGCTGTGGAGTGTGCGCCAACTACAGATATGAGGTCGCCTCCAAGGGACATTGCAAGTGGCCTGCATACAACGCGTCACAGATGCGCCCTGCGTGCAAGCGGTTCGAACGAGTAAACGAGAAAACGGAGCTTTAAGATTAACAAAAAAGTTGTCTGATAGGCGATTAATTATTACCTTAGTAAAAAGTTTATTTATGGAAATGTCTTTGATTCAACGAATAATATCATACCTTCTGGGGTATAAGTACTATGCCAACATAGTCAACACCAAAGGAACCGGGAAATATGAGATTTGCAGTTTCATTTTTGATAACAAGGCTGACGCGGAACGGCATATGCGTGATTTGAAAACTGGAAACTTGTCGTTCTCCTACATCGAAACCATAAGTTTCCGCAGTAGATTGATTTACCCAAATACAAAACGATGATTGGACGGATTCTTGACAAGATGCTTAACAGACTGTATGTCGTGTTGGATGATACAGATAACTCAGTCACATTATCTCCGCGCTTGGCGGAGATAGTGATGGCTGATATTGTGGATGAGAATAAGATTCATATGTTCTCGGATGGACGGGAGTATGGGTTCTGCGTTAACCATCCCGACCTTGTGGGCAAGGACACCCCCTTCGCTCCGTTGCAGAAAAACTTTCAGCATAACACCATCGGTTTCAACGCAACGTGTCCTTCCGTCAACCGCATCTATTATGACTATGGGATAGAGTGTGGCAAGACTGCAAGGAAGAAAGTGGTGCGATGCCGATGCAAGGATTTTTACTACTTCAAAATTTTAAGGAAATGAGAATGGCGGAAACAAGAAAACCGGATATATACTTCCGTGAGAACGGACAGATAGACATAACGTCAAGGGTCAGCAAGACTCTCGGTCTGCATCCCGGCGATGCCATCAATGTGTGGAACGCGGGCGGTGAATATTATCTTTATGTCGCTGAACGAAATGTGAAAGGAAAATTCCGCGGTGTGTGCCGTAAGGTCAACTTCGGAAGCAATTTCCTCCGTGCCAATTTCTACGACTTGGCAAAGAAAATCATCGTTCTGTGCGGAAAGAGGGAGGCTCACCTGCCCGTGGGTTCCGCAGTGGAGGTTGACAACATTGGGACGGCTCTGCCGTTGATAACGAGAAACAATCTGTATGATGAACAAAGACATTGAATTTGTGGGCATCTCCAATGCTCCTTCTGACTATAGCGCACAAGACGGAGTGATGTCGCACCTTGTGAACCTTATCCCGGAAGAAGGCGAGTTGAAGGCGGTCGGCAAAGGTAAATGCCTGTGGAACGTCACCGACAAGTACCAACTACTCTTCGTGCATTCCGTGACTTCAGAAAGCGAACACTACATCTTCTTCAAGGACAACACACTGTACTATCAGATGTCTCCGACAACGGAGGACGGCGACAGCGGTTTCAAGGAGATAGGATATGTAGCCGGGCTCCCCAAGATTGTGAGCGTGGGCAACACGCTCATCGCCTACTCCAAAAACGAAATGCGCTACTTCCTTTGGAAGTCTTATGGTACGCCTGCCTCTACCAACAAGCCATTGTTTCAATACGTGGATTTAGGGACGCATCTTCCAGAACCGGACGTCCGATTTATGCTGAAAAAATATTTCTATGATGATAGTTGGTCGGAGCAAGACAAAAAAGAATTGATTACATCTTCGACAAAAATTCTTTTCAAATGCAAACCAAACGATCCGAACTGGGGAAAAGAGGAGAACCAAAGATATATAGAGGAACAAGTCTGCGCATTGGTAAACAAAGCACATCAGGCAGTCTCATATTATGGAGCCTTTATGTTCCCATTCCTTGTGAGATATGCCTATCGCCTATATGACGGTTCTACTTTAACTTTGCATTCTGCTCCAATCTTGATGCTCCCATCAATGTCTGATGCGGTGCAAATTGTTGGAAACATACTCTTGGACAACGACACCAAGTTGCAAGCCTGGGTTCGTTGGCTCTCCGGTGAATTGTTTTGCAAAGTGATATATAAAAGTGCCGACCTTTTTAATTTTGGAGATATAATACAGAGCATTGATATTTTTGTGAGTGCGCCAATATACACTTACAAACAAGGAGGGTTGGATGTGATAAACGACACTTCTAAATACGATCTTCTATCAGAGACGGTCAGCAGTTTTGGCTTTTTAGCATCTGACGATATTTCTGAATATGATGGTAAAGGGCTGATTCCCCTTCCCAATACATTCCATTTCGTAGATCAGGAACTGGAAGGCTCTTATTTCATTCGTCCTCCGAGATATAGCGATTCCGAAATACAGAAAGATGTTTCCACCAAGTCTTTGTTCTATCTTCTTAAATCAATACCTTTCACAACGGATGGTGTTGGGTCGTATTCTCAGTTTGCCCCGATTCCAATACAAAAAGGCTATTTAACATCATTGGTCAACAAGGAAGTTATGACAGACGACTATGATAGCCACGACTTGCTGAAGCCTCAATCTGCTTTCGTGTACAATAGCCGTCTGAACATTGCAAACATATCAAAAACGCTATTCCGCGGATGGGACGCAAACGAGATGTCTTTTGTCAGTGGCTTTATGGCCGATTCAAAAAAGATTGAAATCAAGAACAGGATAAAGACCGAATATGGAGATGTTGTAAAAGGGACTCCTGCTGTTTCGGTCAACAACTTGGGGTTTTATTTTTACTACCCCAACACAAGGGCTTCTGAAATGATTTTGTCCGATGGGAATAGTACAGCGCACTTACCATTGAGCCCGCATAACCTACTTAATGGGTCGTTCGCAATTATTCCATTTTGGAAAAATATCAAATCCGTACTTGGATATTTGAATTGGAAGGCGGAGCCGTTACCGACCACATCGGATTTTGATATTGTTTTGAGCAACAAGGTCTATACATCCGTCATCAATATGCCGTTCTACTTCCCTGTGGCAGGCATAAACACGGTTGGCTTCGGTGAAATCATAGGACTGTCTTCCACAACGCAGGCTTTGTCTGAAGGGCAGTTCGGTCAGTATCCCCTATACGCATTCACCGATGAAGGAATATGGGCGTTGCAGACCAACGAGAATGGAGGCATCGCGTCAGTAACTCCAGTGACAAGGGATGTTGTCAACAATGCCGACAGCATAACGCAGATAGACGATGCAATCCTTTTCTCTTCCAACAGAGGACTGATGGTGCTTCAAGGCTCCCAAACGCAGTGCCTGTCCGAGGCTTTGGACGGTGAGTGGTTCAGCCCGTCTGCGCTCCCCGGCCTTACGAAACTCTTGGCGCCCGACATAATCTCGTTTGAATCGTTCAAAGGGTTTCTCAGCGGAAGCCGTATAGTATACGACTACGTAGGACAACGGATTCTCATCTGCAATCCGGGCAATGTCTTCGCCCCCACCTACTCGCTCCGGAGCAAGCAATGGGGAGAGGTGCGCACAGGCAAGGTTGTCGCTATCGCCAACTCTTACCCAAACAGCGTAGTGCAGGTGTCCGTAGAGAGCACAAGGTCGGACATTATAGACCTGTCGCAGGAGAACGGAGACGATGTCGTTGTTGCCGCAGTGTCACGTCCGATAACATTCGGTGACGGAGATGCGCTGAAGACGGTCAACACGATGATCGCCCGCGGAGACAAGATAAAGACCGCCTTGTATGGAACGATGGACTACAAGCGGTGGACGCCAGTGGCGTCAAGCGTTGAGAGATACATCACCGGCATACAAGGCACACCATACAAGGCTTTCCGCCTCGTGCTTGTCGGCACGATGTCTCCCGGACAAAGATTGACAAAGGCATCCTTTGAGATAACTCCGAAGGATGACGGAAGGATAAAATAATTCTTTTTAGTTTGTGTTAGTGTTATTGGTAAATGACAAAGGGGGATGATTCGTGAGAACCGTCCCCCTTTTTTTGTTCGTGTTGTGCAAATGTTGTGCAAATCCACCGCACATCTACCATAACTTTCTGATAGTCAAACTACCCTTGTTGTCTTACCCGGACAACGTTGTTTGTTAGCCGTTCACTCGATTTGCTTTTATATCACTTGACAATCAGCATTTTGAAATGTTTGATTATACAGATAGTATTAAATAATTACAACCAATAACAAATATGTTGTGCAAATGTTGTGCAAGTGTTGTGCAAGTTTCATACCTTTGCGTATGGCAACAATCAAAGCATTCATCCGAACGACCAAAGATTCCGAGGTCAAAATACGCTTCCGCCTGAGTGACGGGCGCAAGGTGCAGTTATACTTCATCAGCCACATTATGGTGTACCCTTCTCTATGGGATTCAAAAAAGGAATGCATCAAGCAACGTGCGATGTGCCAGATAGCTTATAGGGAAGATGTGGACAACAAGGTGGCTTATCTCAAGGACATCATTATGCGTGTCTACTCCTCCCACTATGCGAACATACGCACAAGCCGTGACTTGCAGAGAATGGTGGAGGACGTTCTTAATCCGGAAGACAAGGAAGAACCGATGGTTCTCGATGAAGAATTTGCCGACCTGCTCGCCCACAAGAACATCGCTTTGGGAACGTTGCGAGGATATGAGGTGCTGAAGAACAAACTGAAAAGTTTCGAGGTGTTCAGACGTAAATACTCCCCTTCATACAGCCTTACTTTGAAAACGATGTCGGAGGATGACGTTAGGAAATTCCTGTCTTACATCAAGGATGTGGAGAAGATTGGCGGAGCGAACTATATATGCACTACATTCAAACGTCTGCGCTCTTTGTTCAAGGAGATGGTGACGCTGGGGATCATCGACCGCTCTCCGACCGACAATGTGTCGGTGAAAGCGGAAAGATACGGTACACCCTATTATATAAGCATAGCGGAACGCAACCGCATCGCCAACTACGACTTGTCCGACTATCCTTCCCTTGAGGTGCAGAGAGATATTTTTCTATTCCAGTGCTGCATCGGCTGCCGAGTGTCCGACCTCACAAGGCTGACTACCGACAATATTGTCAACGGAGCCGTGGAGTATATCCCCCGGAAGACACGAAGCGAACATACCGACATCGTCAGAGTGCCGCTGAACAACAGCGCGCGGATGCTTGTGAAGAAATATATGGGAGTGGATAAGGACGGCAGGCTGTTCCCTTTCATCGCAGACCAAGCATACAACGCAGCCATAAAGCGGTTCTTCACCATCTGCGGCATAACGAGGTCGGTGCTTGTCTATGATTCTTCCAAAGGATGCGAGGTGCGCAGACCAATCAACGAGATTGCCTCCTCTCATCTTGCACGCAGGACGTTCATAGGCAACCTTTACAAACAGGTCAAAGACCCCAATCTTGTCGGCTCTATGTCCGGTCACAAGGATGGAAGCAAGGCTTTCTCCCGTTACCGCAACATCGACGACGACATCAAGAAGGAGCTTGTGGACTTGCTTGACTGACTTCCCTGCCGAGACGGAAGCACCGCACGAAGCGTTCTAATTCTTTCCGCATTTCGGACATACGATCTTCGTGGCGGTCTTGTACACCGTCTTCTTCGGTGGAATGTATTTTACAACTGTTCCCATAGTCTTCCATAATATTTGTTTGCTATACTGAAAAGCAATTCAAACCATAATGCGGCATAGGCGCACAGAAGCGAGGCACTGATGCAGTCCACCACATTCCATCCGAGGATGATGACGGAATATGGCAGACAACACCAGAAACTGAGGCATTTGGAGCACGTCAGCGGAAGCAGACGTTTCTTACCCGTCAGCCTTCTTGCGATTTCTTCTGCGAGACCGAGATGGTTCAGCAGAACGCAAGCCAACACTATCCGCACCAGATGCCACATTGCTATCCGGGAAAGGTGGCGGTAATGGTCACATCAGTAACCATCGAATAACCATAAACGTTCCCGTTGCACTTCACGTTTGCCGGAGCCCGACTTGTCACACCCTGCGTAAGGGCGAGTGCCGGTGTGCCGTTGCCCTTGAAGATGATGTCGAATGACTCGGTGAACATCTTCACTTGCGGCTTACAGCAACACTTGCCGTTGCGAGGCTGATAAGTCACCGTCCCCGTTGCCTGTACGGTGACAAACGTTGTTCCGCTTATCGTTTCCTGTGATGCGATGCTGTAGGAAACTGCGGACTGAGGTTGAATGCTCTGAGCGAGGCAGTATGCCTGGCAGAGATTCTCCACCACACTACAGGCATATTCCTGGGATGTGGCGGTAATTGCGATAGGTGTTACATTAATCATAACTATCCAATTTTTAAAGTTACCTGAAATCAGTCAATCGTTTCACCTTCATCAGGTGTGTCAGTGAACGATATGTCATTCGTTGTCAGACTTTCATATATCTTTTCAAGATATTTGTTGTTTGCCGACACTGTCTCGTAGTTCTTCTTCAGAAGGTCGAATATCGCCTTCAATGCTTGCACTATGTTCATCGTTTGTAATGTTTGAGTATTCCGGCTCTTACAAGAGCGTTGGTGTTCCAAGCCCTCAGTGCCTCGGATGTCTTGGCGGCAGTGACCACACATCCCTTTGACCGCAACTGGTTGGAGAAGTCCACCCATGCGCTGCGCATTCCGTCAGCCTCATCCTTGCTCTCCGCATACACCGGAATCGTTATTTGCATTATTTCCATATCTCTATTCCAATGGCGGCAGGTCGGTAACCGCCTCTGCCGCTGTTTCCACTACACTGCCGTTGCGCAATGACCTTACCACGTTGTATGCCTCAAGCAGTCCGTCCTTGTTCTCCTTCACCCAGCCGAACACGCTTCCGGCGATGTTCTTCACCTGTTGCATCGTTGTCGGCGGCGGTGCGGTGACATCTGGGATGTCAAGCCCTCCTGCTACAAAATCATATAGTTTGACAGCCTTGTCCACATCGCCCCTCGCTATGGAAAGGCATTGCATCTTCAAGTCAAATTTGCTTGTAGGAATCATCTCGTCTATACGTTTAAGGTCAATATTACGTCTGAACAGTCCCATAACATATACGAAATAGCGGAAGACGGCAGACGTGCCGCCGCCCTCCGCAGTCCGTTAGCCGTTGCAGCACGGTGTGCAACACGGCTGAGGTTGAGAATAAGGAATCGTTCTCACAAATGAGAAGTTCTCCATCGCAGGATTGTTCGCATAGACGTTTGCCGCTGTGGCTGCCGCCTGCGAGTTCGCCGAACTACCGCTGTATGCTCCGGCTCCCACTGCAAGGTCGATGTAGCTCTGCACCGATGGAGTGCTGTCGACACGTTCCTTGCGCTCCATAAGGATTGCGTTCTCTCTGTTCTGTGACTCCATCTGCAACCCTGCCGCCACAGTGCGTACAAGGTTGTTGGTTTCCCCAATCATCTGCGAGTTGCCGTTAGCCACTGCCTCCGCTTTGGATGCGAATGCTTTTGCGGCAACCAATGCCAATGGGATGCCGAGGATGGCAAGACCCACACCTACCGCACCGAGTGCGATGCCTGTGGCTCGTTGTCCGCTATGTCCTCTCTTGTAGCAAGGGCGGCTCTCCTCTTCTCCCCAAGCGTTCTTGGCGACTCCTCTCATCGCCAACATTTCTTCCGCTGTCATAATGGTTTGAATTTAAATTACGGTCAATATCAACCGCATCACAAATATCGCACGGAATCACTCGGCATCAAAGAAGATGCTTGCTATGTGCTTGCGTAATGCTTGCAAGTTGTTTGCGTAGACTTTGTTTGTTTCTTTCCTGTTGTCAGCAGTCAGCAGATGGCGCACATTTGATGGTGTCATTCCGAACATCTCGGCTATTCTCCGTGGATATAGTCCGATGTCGTAAAGCGTCTGAATAACGAGCATTCTTGCGTCCACAACGTCAGCGTCACGGCTCTCCGACAATATCCTGTCGCTCGGAATGTCGGATGCTTCGGAGGCGAATTTCACAGCCTCGGCAAAGATTTCGATTGTTTTCATTTGATTTTCCCTATTTAATTTCTTAACTTTGCCGAACCACAACATCTTTATCTTTAACAAGACACAAAACGTCCGTGCGATTCAGGCATAATTGGCTCCCGACACCGCACGGAACGTGTGTTAAATAGGATGTTGTGGTGATATTTTATTTAGTCGGGGGCTTTTTTATTTCCGCATCTTCTTCACCGCCAACCAAATCACGACCGCCGACACAACGGCGATGAACGCACCGATGGCTATGCCGCCGATGTCCTGCTTCGTCTTTTCCCACCGAGAGAGTTTGCGCTCCACAGGATAAGGCACGGCAATGCTGTTCGTCCTGCTCCGATAGGCGCTGTCCGTTCTGCTCCGATAGACGGTGTCGTGCTGCGTAACGTACCGCTCGCGCCACCGCCAAGAGGTCACCTTGATTGTGTCACCGCCGCGCTCCACGACCACCGAGTCGCGCACATACACTGAGTCAGTGCGTATCTTGTTCACTGAGTCAGTGCGTATCTTGTTCACGTAGCACGTATCGGTGCGAACCGTCTCAACGGGTACATACTGCACCGACTTGCATCTGATGCACATCACCGCAAGCACGGCAATTAGCACCCAGCCTATCACCACGCAGACATATCTGCATTTCTCGTCATCTCTCATTCTCAAAAACGTTTATGACAAAAGGAGCGGCGACTCCGACATTCGGAATCACCGCCCCAGCGTTTTTAAGCACATCTCCATTACGGAGTGTTCGGTTGCTGATTTATCAGAAGATATATAATTTTATCGAAATATTGGATATAATTCCGCTAAAATTTTGTAGTTTTTTTTCGGTGATTCCGTATGTCAAAGAGCGCGTTCCGTTGTCTGGTTAATAAATCATTTCTTCCATAGTCGTTTCACCTGTCTTCGGTTCTTGCCGTCAGCACGGAAACTGACGTGTACCCACTGCCCCCCGTTCTCCCACAGCAGTTGGTCGAAGTCAAGGTTCTCCTCAATCAGCTTGAAGATACGCGCGTTCTCCTCGCGGCTTCGCTGATTGATGTCGGCTGCCTGTCCTGTCTTGTGCTGTGAGCCAGCGACACCGCCCACCGCCTTGTTCAGCCGTGGGCATCGGTAGCCGCTGGAGATGTATATCGGCTTGCCGTACATCTCCCTCAAAGGGTCAAGCACCTTGTCTACAAGGACAGTCAAGTTCTTTACCGCTTCCGCGGTCGGTGTGTTGTCTATCTTATTCTTTGCGGCGGTATCGCTGCGTGTTAATTCGCTCAATGTAAAATATTTCATTTCTTTCGTTTTTTAGTGATTGTACCTTTCAACGCTTCCCCAAGTTCCTTGCGCTTGTAGCCTACAAGTCCGAGAACTATCTTGAAGACGTTGATTTTGACTCCCTTGATTTCGCCCCAGTTGCTTATTATGGAGTCAAGTTCGCACAAACACGCTATTGACATAAGCACCACGGCGATTACGATAGCGGAGCATCCGAGCGGTTCTCCGAGTGCCTTGCCTACCACAGCACCGAGTATCACGATACAAAGGTAGTCGGCTATCTTCATCATTGTCCGCCTCAGAGCGCGGCTTGCTCGGATGTCAACGTTGTTGGAGATAGACTTGTGAACACCGAGCCACAAGTCTACGATAATCAGCACTCCAGCGAGGAGCATCAGCCACCGCATATCCCAAAGCAATGTGCTGATTTCGCCGATGAACACTCCCATACTTGCCGTGCCTATGCGTAGGCTATTATTAACTGCCGTTCCTGTCATTTTTTTCTTCCTTCATTTTGTGGTTTTCAATATGTTTTCTATCTTTGTTGTGTAATAGACGGTGGGGGCTTCGCCCTTGCGAAACTATAATAGGCAGTGTCGGCTTCGCCTTTGCTGCCTTTTTTTATTGCCCAAATCCCACAACATCGTCAGTTGTTTCCGAAAGATAGTCCGTCACTTCTTCCACTTGCGGCAATGGCGGCAAATCGCCGTTAGGATGTTCCTTCAACCACTCCCTCGCTTCCGCCTTGCACTGCTCGCAGTAGGCGAAATAAGCGTCATATTCCGCTTTCTTCACGTCTTTCTGTCGCAGTATGCCGAGTTCCTCGCTGAGCGAGTAGCGGTTGCGGATAAGGCTGTCTACCTTGTCTTCATAGGCTTTGGTGTTGATGGTCTGCGGCACTTCGTCCACTTCCTCGCACTGCTCTACTGACAAACCAATAGCAAGTCCCCGTTTGAAATAGTTGTCTGTACCTATGATATGCACAAACTTTCCTTCCGTGCTGAAAATCTCGTTGTTCTGTTTTGTAACCATAATTCTATACTATTTTTATGCTGACACCAATGTTACAATTCCCTCTTTTGCCTCCAACGCCGCCACTATGTCCGCATCGTCTTTCAGACGGGCATAGGCGGTGGGGTGGAGTGTGATTGTTATGCTACCTGCCACCGCTCCGCTTGGTGGATTGGCGTTAGTTATCATATACAGAACGCTCTCTTTACTAAGATTGGGCGATACAGCAAAGGTGTGCGACTTGTTGATTTTCCCCATTCTAATCTCCTCCAACAGAGGACATTTGCTGAATGGTTGCCCATATTTAAAGTTAAACTTGTTTGGGTCCTCACTATTGTACCTCCAAATGCCTATGACTTTTTTTAGTTTTGGCATATATTGGTGTGCCACCGCAGTTGTTTCTAATATATAGCAGACCCTATCGTAATCCTTAGAGCTAGCAGCGCATATTCTTAGAACTTCAACATTGCCTCCATATATTGAATTATCCATTCCGGTGAAAATGTCCGCTCTCGTTATGCACGGAAGATTAGTTCTTATTTTTGCTCCTAATAATAGCCACCCCGAAGCTCTGCTATTAGTGCCAATGTCAATAAGATACCTGTTGTATATCGCCCTCATCTCCTCCTCGGTAATGTCCGTCAATCCGTTCAGTTCGTAGAAGCCTGTTGCCTCGTTGTACTTCGCTCCAGCGGAGATGTACATATCTCTTAAAGAACTGTCTTTTCGCCAAGGTACTAATACTTTAGTAAAGTCATTTTTTACAACAATAGTATAAGTTCCGTCACCATAATATACAACTATGCTTCGTCCCAATGTCGTAGCATCAGGTTCACCTAATGAAACAACGATACCTTTATTATTCCCATTAAGTTTGGTTATAACACTACCAGGAGTTGGAAATTTTACAGTTTCATTATCAGTAAATGCTTTTCTTATATCAGCTTCCGTACTTGCCGTAGTTAATTTCTGTATTAAAGCTCCATTGAATTTATCTGTAATTTCTTCAGCCGTAAAAGTAACAGCCGATTTACCATCAACTTTTTTAGTTGTGCTTCCTAACGCCAAATTAAATGGCGTCGATAATTCTTTTGCAACACCAACATCTATCTGTTTTCCTGTAGCAACATCTAAATATTTACATGTTCCATCTTGCATTACCTCGAAAGCATTCTTTCTATCAGCATCCGATGTACCACAACCTACTGAGAACAAGGTGTTGCCTGAATCTCCAAATGTATCTGTCGCTTTGTTTGATTTGTTATATTGACCAGAAGCATGCTCTGCTCTGTTTTGGGTAATATTTTTAATACCTTCAGCATGGGAAGCGTAGGCATTATCCCCTATTTCATTTCTAATACCTTCAGCGTGAGAAGCTGCGGCGCCAGCTAAATTACCTGCTCCTTCTGCATGGTTTGCTCCATTAACAAAAGATGCCGTTGTGCCCTCATCAAGACCTTCTAATGTGGCAGAGCAGGTTAGCGTAAGATTGGACATTCCTTCAACGTGTGAAGCATGTCCAATTGCTGCTGAAAATTTATAAGTATAACCACTTGTGTCAGTTTTCCCGAATAGGATTTTTTTCCATAAATCTTTTAAATAGTCATTGTCTTTAGCTGTTCGCTTTTTCCAATCGGTAACACTGTTTTTATAGTAGCCTCTACCTTCACAATGTGCTCCAAAATTAAGAGCTGCACAACCAGACCCTTCTACATGAGAATATGCTCCCCCAGCAACTCCGCCACCGCCTTCAACGTGGCATCCTACTGCTTCGGAGAAGAATCCTACATTCTCTCCCATAGAATGAACTACTGCTGAACCAGTGCCCTCAAGATGACAAATTGAAGCATATCCTACAATATCACAATCCTGTCCTTCTACATGGCAAGATACTGCATATTCCACATCTGGAATAGTCATATGTTGACCTTCTATATGTGACCTATGCATTTTATTAGATATATCGTTATACATACCTTCCACAATAGTAGTTGTTCCAGCATTTTTATTCATAATACCATATGTAATACTTCCATAACCAGATACTTGATTAGGTCGATTGCTGAAATCAAACGTAATAGTTTTTAGATATGCAATAAATTCATCTTTAGTTGTCGGAAACGTGAAAGCAGACACATCTGCTCCAGTTCCTTTTATTTCATTAATGGCAGCATTAACACCTGCACTTTCTATGTGTTTAATAGCCGATGGTTCTGATTCTTCCCATACGTCTTTCCAATAAAATTCCCAACCATTAACTTTAAGGTTACGACCAGCCACAAATGATGCGGATGCATCTCCGTTATCTAATGCGTCAATTCTTACCAAGTCTACAAAAGACAAAGACGTGGTTATAGGCTCATAAAGATTAGGGGCAGAAGTATTGAGCGCAACCAACTTCTGTTGTCCTTTGTGGTTTATAATAAAATAAAACACGCAATTATAATTTTTATAACTTGCACCAATTGGCAATAGGTATTCTTTGTTATAGTTCAATTTAAGATAAGACTTGCCCCCGGCAGTATGCGTGTAATACGATGGGACACATTTTAGAGCGTCTTGACCTATTGTAAATGGATTTACGTCTGTCAGTGATAAATCTTCTGAAAGAGAATATTCATATGTTATGCCTGTATACTCATCAGCGACACGTTCCTTATCTTTTCCTATAATCGTCCCTCCAATTTTTTGACCAAATACTATTCTCGTTCCACCTTTTTTGGTGAATGCACACAATGTGGCTTTTGTATTAGTCGCCTCCGCAACGGTAAACATTAGGCTCTCTGTTGCGGTTTTTATTATTACAACATCGTTAGTTTTAACATCTTTCGGTTCAAATCCCCATTTTGCCGCACCAGTTGCGACAAACTTTTCAACATAGAACATCTTTATAGGGTTCGGATATTTACGCAATTTTCCATTTACATTGCCCACAATACCATCACTCGCCAATGCAATCTCGCCAGTATTAGCCAGACCATCGGTTGTTATCTCCGATATTGATTTATCGGTTGTTATTATTGGACTATCAAGTTTAATCGTTACTTCTGCCATAGTTATTGTAAATATAAAGGCGATGGAGATTCCATCGCCGATGGTTAAATATTTAAATAGTTTTCACAACAAGTTGTACTGTGGTCGGAATATCGCTTTGGTTTGCTTTCGTTGCAATATCAGCTTTATTTTTGGCTATACGTGCATACAGAGAACCAGTAGCAGAAGCGGCATCGCTATCAGTGCCTATGTTGTCGGCAAGCGGTTTGACCTTCTTGTCAACCTCCGTTTTGGTGTAGTATCCACTTAAATTGACTGGAGTTCCCAACTCTGTCCACGCTGAAGCGTCAGCAGTATCAATATCCTTTGTGCAGACCCATTCCGAACCATCTTCGTTTGAATGCCATACATCACCTTTTTTAGCAGATGTGATAGCCTTGATTTCAGAAGTAGTATCTTTAACCCCTTGCCAATTGAGCAGACCTACAACCTTATTGTTAATCTTCTCTTCAAGGGTATTGCCTACTGCCGTCAAAGCTTCATCGACCAATTTTGCTGACGGAATTGTAGTATAATCATCTTGCTTCAACGAAGTTACAATAGGAAGTTCTTCTGACGATACCTTGCCGTTAACAAGGTTGGCTTTTTTCTTCAATGTCTCTTGAATGGCAGCCACAGCAGACGCATTGTCCGCACCGAGCTTAAACCAAGTGTCAGGGCGTCCATAGTTGTCCTTATCTTTAAGAACATACACTTCCGGAGCTGACGGATTATTTGTGTTCGGTACGACGACAATCAAACCGTCATACAACCATACGTTTCCATCGGCATCCCGCCACGTCACTGCTTTTATCAAATCTCCAGAGTCAGACACAACGCTTCTTGAGTCAAGTGGAGCTTGTTTCAACACCTCAAAGTTAGAGGCATAATTCGCTTGTCCTTTTATTCTTGCCATAATTTATACCTCCTATGCTTTAGTGAATGTTATTTTGAACTTTGTTGCAGCAGACAAACCTTGCGTGTTGCGAGAGTATTTCTTGTACTGCACTGAATTGCCCTGTACGGTCTGGGAGTATACCACCCCTGTGAAATCGGACGTTGCCATCGGATTGTATTTGTTTGCGACTGTATCGAAGTACTCAATCTTGGTCACATTGTATGTCGCAGGCAAAGCGAAAGCGTGTCGGTTTTGAGAATTTTCGCTTACGCAAGAAACCTCGATGTAGTTAATCGTGGTCAATGGTTGCTTTGTCAATTCTGCCGCACTTTTCGTGTTTGCGAAGTAAGGGTATACTGCATTTACAACGATACTCGGTGTAGTCACACTGCCAGCCGCAAGAGGGGTGCTTTTATTGTTGCCTTTTGAATCTTTAGGCTGTGGCCCAGCCGCATAAGACACCGTGCCTACATAAGTATAACTACCAGCTGTTGCAAAGGTTGTCGGGATGTCGCCGTTGTTGCATTTGAGAGAGAATCCTGTTTCCGCTCCAGAGCGGTCGTTCTGCTTCTTACCTGCAATGTTGATAGAACCCTTGTTAAAAGAGTGTGTAAACTTGTCCGCTGTCGGTGCCACCGCCCCAACCTCTTGTGTCCTTGCCACTGAAGAATCAAGGGTCAATGTCGCTGTCGGAGCCACAAATGTTGGTTCTACAACTGGGAACAACAAAGCGTCAAGTACTTCACTTAGGGGTTTGCCTTTTAAATCGCTCGCTTTTGTTCCAGCTTTGATGCCACCCAAGTCGGTGACTGTCGCATTCTCTCCTTCCACAGTATCGTACTGCAAAAGGTCTTGGATTTCCGCCTCTGTCTCTTCGCTTGGATCACCGAGAGCGGCAACAGCGGCAAGACGGTTGTTTACTCTGCCGACTGCGATGCTCCCTTTCGGTAAGTTCTCAATGGTCGGTTTGGTGCCCGATGTGATTACTTTCACCGGGCTGTCTACTTGTAATTTTTTTTCTGCCATAAAAAATAAATTTAATGATTATATGGTCTTTGGAACCAATTCAACTTCTGAGAAATCCGCAAGGTCGTTCTGACCCACGGAATGTACACTTGTAAAGCCGAGCATCTGTATGGTGTGAAGAATGGAGCCGTCTTGATAAATCAGTGTGTATCGGTGTGTGCCTTTTGGAGTGAGATAGTCGGTGACGTTGACAAACTGAGCCATTTCCTTCACATTACCCTTGGTCACCAACAGGTCGTTTACCTTCGGAAGCACAGGTGTTGTCTTGTCTTTCGCTCCTATGGGGACGAAAGCGAGACTTATCTCCTCAGATGTGGAGTCAGGGGTGAGTGCTGTCACAAGAGCCTTGTCGTATTTAAGAATCTCTTCGCAGTCACAACTTCCTCCGTTCTGCTTCAAATAATTTATCTGTGCGTGCAGACTGCCTTCCTTGTCCGCCTCGTCCTCCGTTGTGCCGACATCCTTCTTTATAGCGGAAACGGCCTTGTCCAACGAGTTCAAATTGTCGTCCACATATTGTTGCAAGTCGTCAAGATGGTGTTGAATGTCGCCTATCTGACCTCTCTCCGTGGCGTCGCTTACATTGTACACCCCTTTAGAATCCACATACACATACTTGTGATACGATTGGTTGCCCGACAATATTTTTGCGTCCGCCTTTGGCTTGCCGCCATCAACGACAGGAGAGAACACTTTGTCCGCCCCCGCTTCCGTCAATGTGACAAAACCTTCAAGCACGAAGCCGTCGTCATACTTCAACAGCTTGCCGACCGCTTGTGTATTGGAGACAACAGTGTATTCTCCATTAGGCAAGGCGTGCCGCCAATCATTTGCTTCAAAGTCGTAGGTGGAGACATCGAACACTGATATGTTCATATCCGTTACCGCCACTGGTGTCAGCCATTGTTTCTCATATTTGTCCCAGTCATACCGCACCCCGGCAATGAATATGTAGTCTCCGACCATCGCCCCATTTGGGTATCTCTCCCAAGCGGCTGCCAGTGATGCGAAATTTCCTAAATTATGTACGTCTGTTGTCATTTCAATAATTGATTTGCCGTTTCACTTATTACTGCCGCCAAGTCATCCTTCAGTACAGCGCATGCCATCGCTGCCGTGGTGAAGACAATGCCGTCATAACATTTGTGTGGAAGTTCAATTTCCTTCAAGTTGTCTTCTCCCACTTCAATTCTCGGAATCGGAATATACCTTGCCCTCCGCACCGCAACTTTCTCTCCTCCTCGGCAGGAGAAAAACTCCAACGCCATACCGGAAGGGTAAGAAGCAATGGCAACGACAGGCCGCTGCGGACATCCTCTGACACCCGGATAGCGGCTGCGTTGTCTTGCATACAATGGGTTTTCTTCTGTTATCGGTTCGGTGACCGGACGTTCCCAGTCTGTCATCTGAAACGTGACAAGACGCAGATAGTCGGACGGGAGCATAATGAATCCCATACCATAGCCGGGTTGTGATTCCCAATTCACGTCCACAGGCAATTCCTTCCCCTCTCCGATGAGATGCAGCGGAGCGTTGAGCAGCACGGTGCGTGCGGCAAGTTCTATCCTCCCGTCAATGATGTCGTTGAGCGTAAGCGTGGTGGTCTCCTCGTCAAGGAGGCTGTCCGCTGCCTTGTTCCTGTCAAGGACAAGGCGCACATCCTTCTCTATCTGTTTCAAGTCGTACCGCATATCAGATACCTACAAACACTACTCCGTTCTGTTCTGCGTATTTCTTGATGTCTGCCGTCGACTGTATCTTCGTTCTGCTGATGCCGAACGTGTCTACAAGATACTGCTTTGCGTCAGCCGCACTCGTCACCTCTACCTCTTTCTTCTCCACAGGGACTGCGGCAGCCTTCTTTGCCACCGTAGATGTCGGGGCATCCTTCAAAACAAACATCTTGTTGAACAAAGGGTGTGCCTCGATAGCCTTCTGCTCTGTCTCGTCAGCGGTGCTGTAGTAAGCATAGCCCGTGGTGTCCGGCTCAAAGGTGATGTGTTTGAAAACGTCCTTTGTCACAGATTTGTTGCTGTCTTGGGTGTCTTGGCAAGTCATTCTCCCCACAGCCACTGAGATGCTGAGAAACGACTTAGACTTATATGTTTTCTGCATATCGTTATGATTTTTAAAAAGGGGTATCGGTTGGACACCCCTTTATCTGTTAATACTATGTTTCAGTTACGCTCCTGCCTTTGCCGCGAGTTTCATTCGTGCGTGTGCCTTGGCATAACGCAGATACAGACAAGCGACCTCCTGTATTACAACCGCGTCCGTATTGCGGATGCCTGCCTTCTTCAAGTCAAGTACGTTGCGCTGCCAAGAGATGTGGGTCTTCTTCGTGAGATACTCAGGATCGAGAGCAAAGCCGCAGTCGCTCATTCCGTTCATATCGAACAGCTCGTGATGGATGACGAGAAGTTCACCGAAGTCGGTAGACCAAGACTTGAATTTAAGATTCCAAGATTCTACGTTCTCTTTCAAGCGGAATTTCTCCGACTTGATTTTAGAGAATGCCTCAAGCATATCGGAGCCGCAGAGGATGACCTTGCGTTTGTTGCCGATGCCAGTGCCCACAAACAAGTCCTTTGAAATCTCGACAAGGTTGTCATCGCTGATTTCCACACATTTGCGTGTCTCATTGTATGCTCCGACCTCGATGTCCTTACCTGCCATATACCAAATACCGCCTGTGAACCAAGTGTCCATATTGTCCTTTGTGATGTGCTTGATACGTGCTTTCGCTCCGAAGAGATATGTGTTCTCCTGCGCAAGACGCATATCATAAATGCCGTCCTCCTCGATGTCGGAGAAGTTCCAATCAACCTCTTTTGACGCAATCTTGTCAAATGTCGACTGCTCCACTTGAATCATAAAGTTCTGACAATACTGTTCCTCGCTTGTAGGAAGGTTGTTGAAACGTCCTGTCTGAACGTCAAGCTCCGCACAAGCCTTGCCCATACGGATGAGTGTCACTTCGTCCTTGTTGAGCGCAGGAATGAGAATCGGCTCTTTCTTGTCGTTCAAGTCACCGTTGACCGCATACACTACTGGATAACCGTTGTTCTGGTCTCTGCCGCACACACACAGAATCAAGTCGGGACGCATTGGGTCATCTTTCTCCAACGGGTCTTCATCGTTGTATTTAGTCCCGTCCGGGCGAGAAACCGCCTTCGCTCCGACTACTCGGATTGTGTCGTCGAGTGTGAACATTGTAGGGTCTGACACCTTGATTGTCATAGATGTGGCGCCATTCTCCATCTTGAGTACATTCTCCGACAACGTTGTCTTGATGGGTCGTGTGCCGAGAGAATAGTACTTGACGATCATTGAGTCGGTCTTCAAGAACTTGCCGTATCGGCTGATTTGGTCGATAGGCGTAGCCATCGGACGAATCTTGACAATCTTCGAGTCGATGTCTTTAGTATACATCTCCGGGTCACCGTCTTCACGACCCTGCGTCTCGGTCGCGATGCCGTCGTTGCTGTCGGGGTTGCCCGAATTGGTCTTTCCTGCGTCAGGAAGGTCTGCCGCTGCCGCCATTACGACGGCATCCGTTGCGCCGAACACCATTGCCAAAATACCCAAAAGCATTCGCCACAAGTTCTTTTTCAAAAATTCTTTCTTCATTGTTTTCTAATTTTGTTAATATTGATTTGTCTTGTTTCTTTTAAAACCGCCTCTCTCCCAAATGGAAGAGGCTTCACTTGCGGAGTCAAGGGCTCCAAGGCTGCGCTTCGGTGTGGTCTGCGCTGAACCTGCGCGTCCGCTTGGTGCGGCTGGGATTCCGTCACCCTTGCTGCGCTTTCTCAGCTTCTCCTCGATATTGGCGTTGCGTCCTCTTACTTCCGCTTCCTGCGCCGCCGTCTCTACATCCTCATCGTGTGACAATCCCTTAAAGGCGAAGTCGAGTGCTTCTTTGGAGAACTTGCCTACAATGGCATCATAGGCGATTTGGCAGATTTTCTTCATCCCTTCATCAACCTGCTCGTCAGTATAGCCTTTCTCATTCTTCAGTTGCTCGATGTCTTCCACCGACTTCTGAATGTTCTTGTTGTACTGCTCTTCAAGGTCTCTGCTCTGCGCTATGCGGTCAAGATACTCCTGCCCAGCTTTGGAGATTTCCTCCATCTTCTCGGGGTCTTCATAGGCATCGGCAATCTCCGGACCGAACAACGACACGAACTTTGTGATGACATCGCCTTTGGCGGCTGCCGTCTGAAACAACGTTGCCGTGCGTGGGTCTGCCGAAAACATCTCCATTATTTTGCTTTCGTCATCCTTCAGCCGCTTCAACTCGTTGTCGTAATTGTCGTAATCATCGTTGATAGCTCCGTAAATCTCCTCATCGTCAGCGAATTCCTTGTCGGGGTATTTCCCCTTCAAACGTTCGAGAAAGGAGTCTCGCTTGCTTTTAACCTGTTCATTCTTAGGGTCTTCCATATTGATTTGCTTTGTTTATATTCTTACTTACCCAAAGTTACTCCTATCGTGTTGGCTATCAGTCTTTTTTATTAACTGAGTAATTTTTAATTTTGATAGGGTATGAGACAGAAAGGTAGCATTGCGTGTTTCAAGGACGACAGGGACAGAGACCTTATGCGTGCGTTCCGTGAACAGTTGTCGCTTCAGAAAGGGGAGTTCAACCTTTCTGACATTCTTACTGCAACCATAAATTCTCCGACATCGCATTTCTGGGTGTCCATAGAACGTGCGGTCGTGATGATCCACAAGATACGCAAGGGCTATGACTTGGCACAGATGGGCGGCACTCGCAGAGAGATGTTCGAGGAGATAGAGAAGCGTGTGGCTGAGATTGAGCGGGCTCACGAAGGTATCAAACTTGAGGATGCCGTTATACGTGTGATAGAGGGCGGTGCGCCTAAGTTCTATCTCACAATAAAGAGTGCAAAGGTCATCCTCCATAAAATCAAGAAGAGATGGAGAAACGGACAGCTCGCAATATAGTGCTTGCGGTGTCAGCCGCTGTTATTTGTCTTCTACTCGTGAACGATGTGGAGGCTTTCGCCATATTCGACGGATGCGCTTTCCGCAACAGATTCCTTTATCATTTCTTCCACGTCTCTGCTATCCACTGTCTTATGAACGTGTGGTGTCTGCTTGCCGTGGCGTTCACTTTCAACATTGCGGTGTCCGACATTGTTGTGGCGTTTGTCTGCGCTTCGTTCACTCCTATAATGTGGGACGTGCCTACTGTAGGATTGTCCGGAATATGCTTCGTTCTGCTCGGTCGCTTCAGTTATCTGGTGGAGCACAAGGTTTACTACCATTCATATATGGCAGCGTTCATTCTCCTCGGTATGCTCATACCGAGTGTGAACGGAATAATCCATCTATATTGTTACATCGCAGGTCTGTTGTACGGACTGCTTATCAATCCGATTAAATGGAAGAAGAAATTGAACGATTGCTGAAGGAGAACGACAAGAGGAATGCCGTCCTTTTCGCTCCGTTCAATCCTTTGACCGGAGAAGGTGCTATATTGGAACGTGAATGGATTGAGATTCCCGACTTTGACATACCGAGGCAGTACGTGCCGAAAGCGATGCTCGAGGAGCCTTTCGTGAAAGCGGTGCTTAGGTGCGGTTCTTTGGCGAAGTTCCTCGGAGCGTCGGGCAGACCGGAAATAGGAAAGGAAGCCTTGTCGGAAACACTTATACGCATACGGTGCAAGCACGACTTCTGCTTTTGGGCGTTCGTGTTCGCAAGGATTAAGAACAAGGAGGGTGGCGATGACATTCCTTTTTCGCTGAATCTTCCGCAACGTATGCTTGTGTCGGTGTTCGAGGAGATGCGCCTTGCCGGTGCGCCCATCCGTGTGATAGTGCTGAAGGCTCGCCAATGGGGCGGCTCTACGGTGACGCAGATTTATATGTCGTGGATACAACTTGTCCACAAGACGGGATGGAACAGCCTTATAGTCGGTCACACGAAGGATGCTTCGGTGGAAGTGAAAGGTATGTTCGACAAACTGATTCAGGCATATCCATTGGAGATGATGTACGATGTCGGTGCGTCTTTCAAGGACAACGAGCCTAAGTTTATGACGGAAGCCGCATCGGGGAACATCTTCAAGATTCCGCAACGCAACTGCAAGGTGAAGATAGGCACTGCCGTGGAGCCTAACTCCGCGCGTGGCGGCGACTCCGCGCTTGTACATTGCACCGAGGTTGCGTTTTGGAAGAAGACCGAGGGCAAGACACCGCAGGAGATTGTGCGTACCGCTTGCTCCGGTGCTGGTCTTATGCCTATGACAATGATTGTCTATGAGTCCACAGCCAACGGAACGGGTAATTTCTTCGAGTCTGAATACCGGGCGGCTAAGGAGAACAAGTCTACATTCAAATCCTTGTTCGTGCCGTGGTTCAAGATTGAGAGATACACGCTGCCGATAAAAGACAGGGATGAATTTGCAAGGAATCTCTACAAGAACAGACTTAACGAGTATATCTCGGACAGACGGCACGACAGCGGAAAGTATCTGTGGTGGCTATGGCAGCAGGGAGCCACGCTTGAAGGAATCCATTGGTATTGTCTGAAACGTGCCGAGTATGATGAACACGGTGATATGGCTGCCGAATATCCGTCCGATGACGTGGAGGCTTTCCAACACTCAGGATGCTCGGTGTTCGACAAATACAAAGTGGAATTGCTCAAACCGTCCTGTCGTCCGCCTCAGCTTGTCGGGGACGTGTATGGTGACGGTGACAGCGGCAAGGAGGCTTTGAAACACGTGAAATTCGAGGCTGACTCGCAAGGAAAGTTCTGTGTGTGGGAATTGCCGGAAGTGTTCCCGGACAAGCGCATCGCAAACCGATACCTTACTGTGGTGGACGTTGGAGGTCGTTCCAACAAAGCCGACTTCTCCGTTGTCGTGGTGTTCGACAGGTATTGGATGATGGAGACGGACGGAAAACCTTGCGTGGTGGCGCAATGGTACGGACATATAGACCACGACCTTCTTGCGTGGAAAGCGGCTCAGATAGCCAAACTATACAACGACAGCCTGCTTGTCATAGAGTCCAACACCCTTGAGACTAAAGACAGGGACAGAATGGTTGATGGCGACCAGTCGGTGTTCATCCTCAACCAAATCAAGAATGTCTACAACAATCTGTATGCGCGCAAGCCGAGCGAGATTGACATCCGTGAGGGGAGAAGCGTGAAGTATGGATTCCACACAAACGTGCAGACGAAGCCGATGATTATATCCACGCTTGTGAAAGTAGTCAGGGAGGCTCTGTATGTGGAGCGTGACGAGCGGTGCCTTGATGAGTATCTATGCTACGAACAGAAGCAGAACGGATCGTTCGGTGCGGAAATCGGAAAGCACGATGACTTGTTGATGACTCGTGCCATTGGGTTGCATATATGCTTCTTCGAGATGGAACGTCCAAGTGTTGTAGCGCACAACGATAGACTGATAACAAAGACCAATATTAACTCTTTAGCAAAATTCTGATATGAATATTTTCAAGAAAATCAAGGCTGAGATTGTGTATTCTCTTGCCGTAAGAAAAGCGGACAACGCACACAATGAGAATGGTGACCGCTATTATGTGATGCCGTCTGAGGATGGCAGACTTGTCGTTGTTGACAGACGCAACTTCCGTGTCCTCAAACGCAAGAACTATATACCTAAAGATGCGTCCGTTGCCGATATGCAAAGGGAGTGTTTCTATTGCACCCCCTACAGGAACGGAAAGGGCGAGATGCCTGCCGACATCATCGCCCTTAAACATTCCGCATTCCTCGATTGGTTCGCCAAGCGTTAGGTTCCCTGCATTATTGTCTGCATCTGCTGTACAGCGGCTGGGTTCGCCTGCCGCTGTACTTGTTGCTGCACGTCTGCCGACAACGGCTGTGGTTGCTGCCCTTGTGCCATCGCCTGCCCCTGCGACTTGATTTGTTGCAACAGGCTGTCGGCAAATGGGAAATTGCCTGCTTCAAGCAACTGCTCCAATGTAATCTGACCGGACTGCCATATCTGCATAAGGAAGTCGTTCGCCATCTGACGCACGACAGGTGTCTGCGTGCTTTCGACAATGGAAAGGTCAAACTCTATGTTGTTTATCTTCTCAGGGTCGTAGACCACCGCTCCGCCACTGCGCCCAGCGATGTTCACAACTCTCTTGGTGTCGTAAAACTGCTGCATGTTCTTCACGTCCTTGTATGCCGACTGCACCACGAACGATGAGAATGTCTCAAGCAAATCCACAAGCGAAGTGGTGGCGTTCTGTGTCTGTTGCGCATACAACGTTCCCGACATCCCCGAATAGCCAGGCTTGCCCTGCAACGCTCCGTTGACACCGCTGATGTCCTCGAAGAATTTCAACTGCAACGACAACAACTCTTGGATACCTACATTGGTGTTGTTGCTGCTCAATTGGCGTGGAGCGGAACCGCTCTTGCCGTTGTACACCATAAAGCCGTCCGCTCTCGCCCACGTCTCCTGCAACTCTCGCCAAGTTACTCCGTCAGGCTTCGCTTCCTCGGGGAAGAGGACAACTCCTTTGGCACTGCTGCGTATGACAAGGTCGTTCAGCGTTATCAGTCTGTTGACGTATTTCTGCTGGTCTATGACATCGCCGACAAACGAGTGAATCTCTCCGTCAATCAAAGGATATGCCTTGTATACATACGGATGGGAGAGATGTTTGTAGGGTGTCTCGCCTTCCTGCAATATGTGACCGAAAGGGGTGAGGAATCTGTAATACCAATAGTCATCCATAAACCATTCAGCCTCAATGGTAGGGATGTCGTCCTCCTCGATGCCCTGTGCCATACCCTGTTCCTTTCTGCGTTGGTTCTCGTCCAAGACAAACTCTTTATAGTCTTCCTCGTCTATCTTGTAGTAGTCTCCCGTCATATAGTCATGGCACCGGAAGCGAGGTTTCATCTCCTTGTTCCAAACCTCTATGACACGGCATAGGTTAGGGTCTTTGGGGATGAAGAAGTCAAGGTCTCCTTCCCGCTTCGATCCGAAAGTATATGACGTGTCTATGGAATAGTACTTGGCATTGTGCGCCTGTGCGTAGATTCCTCGCAACGCCGCATAGTCTTCCGGTGAATGTGCGAACTCTCGGCACACATCTTCGAACGAATAGTCATGTATCTCTCCTATTACCTGCGTATCCCAACTGCGGAAGTCGGTGACTCTGTTGTCAACGAAGAAATTGTCCGGGTTGACATAGTCTGTCCAGCAGTCGCACTTGCCGTTGCGCCACCCGAACGTTTTCTTATGCACAACGATACCGCCTATAAGGAAATCCTCATACGACCTCGCATTTATCTCCGACATATCGTTCAACTGCCAATTGTACTGAAGTATGGTCGACATTGTTTCTCCGAGCGTCTGCTCGTCTCGGTCTCGCGCTACGCACATTGGCTCCTTGGTCTGAGATCGGTACACGCCAAGCACGTTGCGCACAAGCCTGCGGATAAGGTTGGACTTCAACGGCGTTCCGCCCTGCTGTATGATATACTCCTCCTCGGTCATCGCCTTGCCGTCCACTACCACCTTGTCGCCCCATTGGTTGCCGTAATTGTAATCCTTGTTGCGCTTCCGGTCTTTACGGAACTTGCTCATAGCATCCCAATAGTTCTTCGCAAGGAAAAGGATGTCTGTCGCTTTGCGGTCATCGTTGAACTTGTTGTCAAACTTGACCGTGTCCATCTCGGCTCGCTCTCTTTGAGTAAGCCGAGACAACGGTATCATTCTATTCTTGTTAACCTTTATCATATCCTCAAAGTTATAGAACACAATCAGTTATATACCTTTATTTATTAACACGAATATGTTTCTTTATTCCTTGTTCGTCTTTATAGGCTTGTTGTTTGTATTTGCCGACCTTGACATTGTACTCTTTTGCGAATTTACGCATATCCTTATTTGGAGCTGATTTTACATCAATCTTCAAATCCGATTTATAAGCTCCAGGTTTTGACATCCTATCAAGTTTGTCGGTAAGACCAGCATTGTCATAGTTGTCAAATTTTTCAGAGGCATCTACAAGAACACTCCTAAGCCGAGTCTGTTCTTTTTCAATCCACTCAAGCGACTCTTTGTCATCTGTCTCTTTGAGTGCCTTTATTTCATCCCAAAGAAGTTTGTCTGCTTTTATAAATGGCTCTGTCATTCTGTACCTCTTGTATTCCGAAGTCTCAACCATATTTGAAATCCTTTGAGCCTTTTGGAATATACCGGATTTTTCATCTTTAAGAGTTTCTTTAAACGTATGCCCATAGTTTTTGTAATTGTCTTGATAGAAACGATAAGCGGTATTTGTAGTTTTTTTCACTGCATCTTCTTTGGTGGTCTGGACATAAACTCTGTTGACAATAGGCCAATTTCTTGAATCAGAATAATCTTTTTCATTGCCTTTGGCTATTGCCTTTACCGTTGTGTACACTTGTCCTACTATACTTCCCATTCCTCCTGTATAACCCTTGATAAGATGTTCTGCTACTGATGGGTTGATTTCCGCAAACCACGAGCCTCTCTCATTGTCGTTGTCGGCAAACAGGCTGTGCCACCATTTGGCGGCGGCTATATACTCATCGTCTGTGTTGTAGCCCGCTTGTTTCCATTCCGGGTCTTGGGTGTTATAGTCAGAACGCCCAGTAATCTTTCTGCCCATAAAATCCTTGTCTGTAATCTCTGATTCAATAAATGGTTTAACAAACGATGGAAATGTACTGTTTGTGTCATTGAACGGCAATGTTTCACTGATATGCTTCGGGATTTCAGTCAAAAGATTCGTCTTGTCATATGGGTTGCTCATCTTCGACGCAAGCATCTCTCCAATTCCATAAAACACCCTCAACTCTGGTGGCAACGGAATTTTTATAAATTTACCAGCCACACCAATAATGAGATTGTTTCTGCGTGTCCAATCGCTAAGTGACCAATAGTATTTTTTGTCATCGTCACCTCCGCCCGACAACATAGCCAATCCGATATTTACAAGCGGGATGGCAAATCCTATTGCAATCGGTGTCGCAATTAACACGGCTGTGCCCTTTAAGGGGTGTTCTTTTATTGTACGCAATTGTTTCTCCAATCCTTGTATTGTAGGATTTAAGAATTGATACAACGATTTGGCGATGATATATCCGTTCCGCCCATTTCCGTGTCTGTTGAAGTTGACGCTTATCTCTTTTGCATCGTTGATGCTCTGCATAACAGACTTGCCCATCTTGCGGCTTGTTGCATACGCAGCGAAACGTGTCGCATTCTCGAAGCCTTTGTTTGCCAATTCAATGAACTTGCCGACCGATTTAATCGTTTTGATTGCAGAAAATTCATCTTTCTGCATATGTTTGGCGATTTTATCGATGTCCACCATCTGTGTATATCCGGTCTCTCCGCCATTGTCAATAAACTCTTTGAAGAACCTTTCCCGTTCATTACTCATATCAAGTTGATTGTGTCTGTATTTATAGTACAATTTATAAATACCTTGGTCTTTCATCCCGGACAAATCTCTACCAAGTGAAGCCAAAGACAAATTCTTGTGTATCTCAACATCCATCATTGCTGCATACTTTGCGCCCTCGTTGGAATAAGCGAAAGCGTTCGCCGCTTGCACATCCCTCGCGAAGTTGCTTAGCATAAACGCAGGATTCCAAGACGTAACCGCAGCTGACATAAATCTCGTCACTCCGCTTATCTTCTGCAATGCCTTGTTTGGGTGTTCCTTCAACCGTCCATTTATAGCCTGCGCAGCTCTTGGATTACCATTGAGGACAACCGCATATTGTCTGCCGTTGACTTTCATCCTCACAATAAAGTCTGGCATAGCTTTAGGCAATACTTTCCTACCGACGCTTACCTTTCTTGCATCCTTGACAGTTTTGTCCGATTCTGGAAGGTCTTTCTCCTCGCGCATACGTACGCGCATCTGCTTGATAAACTTATCAACCTCCTGTTGTCTCTCAATCGGTGACATCGTTTCATCAATCTGCGGAACCGCATCCTCCCATTCACCAGTAATTGGATTCTTTACAGAGAACATCGGCATTACAGAGAGAAGGTTTGTTCTATGGTTGAGCGCAAGGTTGTAAAGAGCCTGTTTCACTCTGTTGTGATTGCCACTCGTTACAGCAACATACTCCATATTCACGAGTGTTGCCAAAGGGTCTCTTGCCTCGGACATACGCCCCGTGATGTGGTTTTCGAAATTAGCATTTCTGTCCTCTCCTATAACCTCCTCTGAGAAACCTTGCAACGGGACATAGTGCTCGAAGCGACGCAACCATTCATCTGCGACATCGCCACTTACCAAGCCAGACCTCACAAGTTCATCCAACGTGCGTTGTCTTGATTCATCCACAAGCGACCATAGCTTATCCGCTTTGTCTTTACCCACTGCATCCTCAAACTTCCCGATATATTCTTCCGCTCTACGTTCAAGTTCTTCAACCTCCACTTGCTCTCCATTGCCGAACAATGCGGTAAAACCGGAATAGTCCCTGCGAGCATCGGGCAACCCCTTGTTCTTATCCGCCATATACTTATTGCGTTCCAATCCGTGAAACGCTATCACATACTTGTTGATATCCGACTTTGTAACTTTGCTCCCTCCATCAAACTTGGCTTTGAGCATGTCAAGATACACCTTGCGCATTGGATTCTGAACCTCTCTCGCATATTTCTCCAACGTTGCGTTTCCTGCCGAGCCGAGTTGATTCTCTAACAGATATGCGTTCTCGAAGTCGGCTATCTTCTCGCCCGTGGCTTTCTCAATCGCCTCTTGGAGCATCTTCACTGGGAACATCTCATCCTGCCACGATTCTATTGCCCTCGACTTTCTGCCGTCAACCGCAGCGTTGTAAAGTTTCTGAGCGTCGTCTTCGCCCGGGAAGTCGTACTCAGTACCACCATCTCGGAACAGCAAGCCGTCTTCCGCCGCACTGTCGTTTTTCGCTTCCCTCTCCGCATAGTTGCCTACTTTCAACTCCTGCTGCTTGGCCATATCCTTTGCCTCCTCGAAAATTGTGCGGTAGCGTCCTGGTTCTGCGAGGTTCTCGTAACTGCGCCACAGAATGTACCGCAGTTCATTGTCTGTGAGTTCCACGCCACCGAAGTTGAATCCCAACGAGTTCAACATTCTAAGGAACGCGCGCTTTATTTTATACCACCATCCGGCCTCCTCGTCCGTGAAGTCGGTGCGCTCCGCAAGTTCTGCAAGATATTCCTCCGTCGCCGTCCGTCGGCTTACGCCTTTCTCTTTCATAATCTCGTCGATACGGCCGCGTATGCTGTTCTCCGCGTTCTCATACACATTGTCGAGGAATGTGTCAAACCGCTCTCCGAACAACTGTCGCAGTCCGTAATGTGCCACGGCCTCGTGCAGTATCGTCCGCTCCACATCCGCCTCGTTGGCGTGGTTTGAAAGCACGATTGTAATCTTGCCGGTCTTCGGGTTGAAGAACCCCTTGGCTTTCTTCTGCCGTCCCGAAAGTCCGCTTGTATCGGTGACGAACTCCACATTGTCAAGGTGTAACTTCTCCGCCGTCTCTCTCGCTTTCGCCTCAATTCTTACTCGTTGCCGACCTGCGTATTCACGTTTCTGCTCCTCCGTGTATCTGCTTCGCCCTGTCACCTTTGAAACAATGTCGTTCTCTCTGCTGACATCATCGACACTCAACTCTCCGTTTCCGTCGCGGTACAATTCCACGTCCTCCTCGTCGACGGACACGCCCGACGCTTCCTCCACCTCGGCATCCATCTTGGCATACTTGGACTCTTTCTCCGCCATCTCCTTTTTCATCGCCTCGGTGTATTCCGCCAGTTGCGTTTTCGCCGTCTCAAGTTCCTTCTCGAACTCGAACGGCTTCCCCTCGCGCTTCCTCATCAACTCCAGTTCGGCACGGTTGCGCTCCGCGCTCTGCTCCGCCGCCTCTATGCGCTCCTCGAAATCCTTGCCCGTAAGCACGTTCTCCGTGATGTCCGTCACCGCGTTGCGCAGCAGCGACTGCTTCACCGGCACATCCTCAAGTCCGAGTTCGCCGCACGAGTATGTCATCTTGCGGTGAACCTCGGAGAACAGTCCGCCGCTGTTGTATCCAGTCTCCTTGGAAAGCACAGTCTTTATGTTGAACGTGAAGCCGCCAGCCTTCATTGTCAGTTCCCTTGTCTGTGCACCGATGAGTTTTCCCGACTTCATATCGTTCGCCGTTTCAGTCACGGCCTTGTTGTGTGTCTTGATATAGTCCGCCATATCGTCCACCGAAGCATACTCGTGCTTTCCGACAGTTATACCACCGCCCTGTTTCTTTCCGCGCAGTTTCTCCAGATAGCCGCGCTGTTCATCCGCCGTCCTCTCCGAGGTCTTGATAAGCCCCTCCAGTTTCGGCCGCGCGTTGTGGATATACATCTGGTCTGCCTGCCACTGCTTCCTGCGGCTCTCGTACTTCCTTACGTTTTTCTCCGCGTTGTTCTTCAGCAGGGCATACTCACTGCCCGAAAGCTGCGCCACAGTATCACCGAACACGTCTTCTTCCTCCTCAAGCACGCGGTTGTTCATGCTGTCCTGCATCAGTCGGTCACCCTCCATCACGCTGTCGGCAATCGCACCCTTAGTTTTCAGTCGCTGGTAGGCTGTCACATCAAGACTGTCCTCCACACCGAAACGGAGCACACGCACTGGCTTGCCCCATTGCTTGTGCAAGTTGCCTTGTCGCACGATGCGGCCATTGCGCTGTGTGTAGTCCATCGGTCGGTTGGGCGCGTCAAGGTGGATAAGCGTGTGCAGACGCTCCTGTATGTTCACGCCTGTGCCAAGTGTTGCGGTACTGCCAAGCACCACGCGCACCTCGCCTCGGTTCACCTTGTCGAAGATGTCGAGTTTCTTCTTGATGGTCATGGCGGGCTTCATCACTACCACCTCATCGGCTGGCACACCTTGGGCAATGAGTTTCTTCTTGATGTCCTCATACAGGTTGAAACCGCTGCGCTTGTTCTGGTAATGGTCGGCAAAGATAGCCACCGTTCCCTTGTAGCCGTCAGTCTCTTTCAGCGAGCGCAAGGTCTGGCGCACGGCCTCGTTGGTCTTGCTGTTGGGTTCGTCTGCTGCACCTGCCAGCACCAAACGCACATCCACTGCGGCTCCTTGGGCTATGCCGTACATGGTGAGTGGTATGCTGCTGTTCTCTTTTTTCTCCTTGCCGCTCATCTTGTCAAAATCGTCCAACTGCTTGCGCACATACTTCATCACGCTGCGCAAGCCTCGTGTCTGAGGCAGATAGATGTCCTGAGCCTTGCCTCCCTCCATTTCGGGGATTTTCTTCACCAATTCCGTCTGGTCTTTGGTGAGTACGGTGTCAGCCACGCCCGACCATATACGCACAAGTTCGGGCAGATTGATATAACCAGCAAAGCGGTTCACCTCCTTGAACTTGCCGCTTGTGTTGAACTCCGGCATCTGCTGTATGTTGCCGAAGTTGCGCACGAAGTCGTCAAAATAGTAGATGCCATATTCCTTCATGGTGTCCTTGGGCATGAGGTAGCGCATGAAAGTCCATATCTCTGCGGCTGTGTTGCTGATAGGTGTACCAGTGGCGAAGATAACATTGCGCCCATTGTTCTTCTCCAGCACGGCTTGTGTCTTCAAGTACACGCCCTGCGACTTCTTGCTATATGAGGGGTCTACGCCTTTCACTCCTCGCTGCATGGCAGTGGCAAAGCCGAGGTGCTTGTATTCGTGCGCCTCGTCTATGAGCAGTGCGTCAATGCCCATGTCGTCAAAGTTCTCTACATCGTCCGTGCGGCGGTCGAGCATTTCCTGTGCCTTGACTGCCGCATTCTGTTTGGCAACTGCTTTCTTCTTCTCGTTGTTTGCTGTGCGTTTCTTTAATATGCCGTCAGACAATGCGGCCATTTCCGCTTGCAGGTCGGCAAGTTCCTTTTCGGCTCGCCTTGTTATCGGGTCTCTGCCGCTGGAGTCTGCCTCGCTCATCTTTTCAAGCACAAGCATCTTCTCGTCTATCTGGTCCTGCACAAACTGCATCTGACGCTCATCGCTGTCGGGGATAAACTCAAATGTACTCTGAGGTACGACAATCATGTCCCAATCGTTGTACTTGATTTTGGCGTAGAAGTTCTTTCTGCCCTCCGCGTTGCGGTCGTTGTCCTCAAGCGTGAGTATCTTGGCATTGGGATAGAGTTCCTTGGCTGAGGCTGCAAACTGGCCTACGGTGGCGTTCTGCACCACAATCATGGGCTTGCGTGCCGTGCCGAGTCTGCGCATCTCCATAGCGGTGGAGATAAGGGTGAAGGTCTTGCCAGTACCTACCTCGTGTGCGAGCAGCAACGGCTGCATCGTGCCGCGCACAATGGCCTTGCCTTGGTGGGGGCGCATCTTGAACTTGTGGGTCGCTCCACCGAAGTACTCGGGTACGAAGTCATCGGGAATGCTCATATGCACATAGTTGTTGAAGCGGTCGTTGTACTCTTGCTCCATACGTGCCGACAAGTCCGCATCGCCCTGCATCTTCTGACGCACCCAGTCCTTGAAGTCCTGCCGTATCTCGTCAATTTTGGCGGCACACGCTGCCGTTGCCTCACGGTCGGTGATGGTTTCCGTTGTACCGTCATAGTGTTTCTCCGTGCGTGACACGATGACGCTCTTGTTTTGGATTGCGGCTGCAATGAGTTCGTGTCCCATGATGATCTTTTTCAACATCTCGCTCACAATGCCCATGGCACGGTTCTTCTCCACGTTCGTTCCGTATGTGGGGGCTTTCATGAACCATGTGCCACCTGCTGACGTGAAATGCACGTCTATATCGGTGCGGTCTTTCACATACTCGTCATAGAGTTTGGGGTCAAGCCATGACGAGCCGAGCGTGAAGTCTATCAAGTGGGCAGGAATGTCCATAGGCACAACCTCCTGCAATGCCTTGATGTTCCCCGTGTACTCGCCATTCTCGTTGTTGGCTTCCGCTTGGCGCAGTTTCTCGCGCACATTGCCGCTAAGGTACTGATACGACACTTCCATCTGCCGTGTTGCAGGGTCTTCAAAGCCAAGACCGCTGTCGATGATTTCACGTTTCACTGCCTCCTCGCTCTTGCCAAGCTGCTCTGCAATGTAGGGAACATCTATGCGTCCGTTCTTGAACATGCTCACCACAACACCATCCTTTACGTTTTCGGGGTGTGGCTCGCTTTCCTTTTCAACAACACGGTCTTTCATCACGTCTGCCTTGCCGTAGGTCTTGACAACACCGCCCTTGCCGTCTCCTTGCTCTTTGTAGGTCTCCAACGAGAACACGTTGGGATAGTCCACGTCATTGCGCAACCATGCCAACTGGTTGTTCTTGTTGAAATGACCGTAGGTGTTCACAAAGTCATCGTATGCCTTGTTGAGTTTCGCAATCAACGGTTTCAGTCCTGCGTTGTCCTCGTTCTCGGTCTGGTACTTCATCACGTCCGCCAATACGGTCTTGATGGCTGCATAGGCATTGAAACACTCCTGCTTTGTGTGTCCCTTTATCTTCTTGTCGTTCACTTCAAGAGGATAGTAACCGCCAAATCCTGCGGTGACGAGCTTGCCGTCTTTAAAGTACATCTCGCCAAGTTTCTTGCCGTCTACTGACGCATCGCTCACATAAGAGGGCTTTGCGCTTTCTGTGGCCGCCTCGCTGCCGCCTGTCTCCTCTGTGAAAGATTTCACGAAGTCTGCCAACATCTTGCCTTGGTCTTTGCCGCTTACCGGGTATAGTCCCTTGCTTGTGGGTCTAAACGTGTCGCCCTCCTCAAAGGCAAAGCGCATTTCACCTGCCATGTGGTCGGGGTGTTCCATGAAATACTTGTTGTAGTCCATGGAGACCTGCTTGGTCTTGCGTGCGCCCGGTTCTTGGTACTCTGCCGTGCGCTCACCGCTGATGGTGCTTACATCTATGGCTTGTGGTGATTTCTGACCGTTCACGCGCTTGCGAATGACGATGATGTCCGATGTCACGGTTGTGCCGCCAAAGGTCTTGTTGTTCATGCGGAATGCTCCGATGAAGTCCGAGCCACCCTCGTTCACCACCCAGTCGCGCAATGCCTTGCTGCCATCGAGTGTGCCGTTTGACGATATGAAAATGCCCAGACCGCCCTCACGCAACTTGCGCACGTTCTTGGCTATGCAGAAGTCGTGGATATTGTGGAACTTCTTGGAGAGGTCGCTGTCGCCTGTGGTGTCGTTCACGCGAAGACCTGTGACAAAAGGAACATTGGTGATTGCCAAGTCCACGCTGCCGTTGGGTATGCGTGTCTGCTCAAAGCCTTGTATATCCACCTTGGCATCGGGGTAGAGCAACGAGAGTATGCCGCCCGATGTGCCGTCTATCTCGATGGCGTGTATGTCGCTGCGCTCGCTCACCGTGGTGGGCATCTGTCCCAAGATGTTACCGATACCTGCCGAACCCTCCAAGATGTTGCCGCCCTTGAAACCAAGCTGCCTTGCAATGTCCCAAAGGGTATCAACAACGTATGCAGGGGTGTAGTAGGCACTGTTAGCACTCATCACGGCTTGCTCATAGGCTTCCTCACCAAGCAGCTCGCGTATCTTCTTGTTGCGCTCACGCTGTTTCCAATCGTAGCCTCCGTCACTGAAAGCGGCTCCAAGACCGCCCCAACCGCTGAATTGTCGGAGTACACCCATCTGCTCTGGAGTGGCTGTCTCACCGCTCTCAAGTAGTTCATGTGCCAACTCTATGGCTTTGATGTTGGCTTCTATACGACCGTTCACGGAAGTGGGAGCATGGTCTGCTCCACGCTCCGAATGATTATTGCGTGTGTTCTTCGGCTCTGTCAGTCCATGAAGTCCAGCGGACACAGCCCCATCTTTGCCAGTGCCTTGTCCTCCTCGTCCTCCGTCAGTTCCTCCACTTTTTTGCCCAGCTCTTTCGCCAGTTTCTCCTCGTTCTTTCTCAAGTCGCCTTTCGTGTCCACTACTGTCGGACGGCAGTCCTTCGGTGCGAACTGCATAAACTCTCTGTAATCCATTGTCTTCCTCTTTTTGTGTTGTTTCTTCTTTTACGGAATTGTCCTCCGTTTGCTGCGAAGTTACAGCATTTCCATCTGATTCTGAAACGTTTCCACTATTTTGTTCTTCTGCGATGTATGATTTGTTCTCAACCTTGCCACTTCTATCTATTTCCTCCGTGCCCTTTGTCTCAGCTTCTTGTCGCTTCTGTTCCTCCTTCGCTGCAATCTCGGCAGCTTTGTCGAAAATACTTTCCTTTGAAGCCGCTTCCTTTGACAGCCCTTCGAAGTCCGCTATCTTGTCGGCAAGTTCTTCCGCATCCTCAGCAGTTCGCATCATAAAGCCGCCATCCTTGCGGTCATACCAGCCACGGCTCGATTCCGCCATCATTCGCGCTTTCTTATAGCCCCGCTCAGACAACGGCTTGTCGAACTTCACTAAGTGCATATCGAGCACTACACCTCTTTTCGTTGTGTACTGAGCCGGTGTTATGCTGTAACCACTGTGCTGTTCTTCCAATTCTTCCTCATTGTCAATCTCCGCTGCCTTTTCGGTGACACTCTCGTTTTTCCGTTCCGAAGCAGTCTCCTCCATATCGAGCACCCCTCTTTTGAGATAGTCCTGCACTGTCGCAACCTCAAACCCGACATTCATAAACGTGTTCTTGTTGAAGAAAGTGGCATATTTGCCGTCCACGTCTTTGCACTCAAATTCGGCTCCAGTGTTTGTGGTAAATGTACGACCTACCCACGATTGAGGATTGTCTGCGGAAACGCTATCCGCGTTTGGCTTACTTTTAGATTGCTCTCTATTGTTTTCTTTTGTTTCATTATTCTCTTTGTCAAAGTTGGCCGTATCGAAAGAACGTACCTCATCGTATGGTGTCATTTCCTCCGACAATCCGGCTTCTTCGACTTCTGGCAAGTCTCTCGCTCCGTTATAGAACGCTTTAAGATACGGTCGTATAGCGTCACCCAAATCTGCAATCATTTCCTTAGCGTAGTCCGCGAACTTTCTTGCTCCTTTCTCTATGTGGTATACTGCCATTTCAGTTCCAATAGCGAGCATTTCCGGGTCTACACCAGCATTCAGTTGGCCGAGCTTAGCCTTCATCCGCTTCTTCAGTTCTTCGTAGCGTTCATCCGTAACAAGTTTGTTGCCGCTCGGATTCTTCTCTGTCTTCTCCTCCTTGTCGGCAATCTCCTTAGCCTTGTCAAAAACGCTCTGCTTCTCTTGCTTCTTCTCTGCCTTTTTACTACCTTTGTCAGCGGAAGCAGAAGGCAAATCCGAAGATGGCGTTGACTTTTGATCATCAGCGTCGGTGAGCTTTCTGCTTCTTTGTTTACGCATACTCGCCATTGCAAGTTCCTTGCGCCCCGTGCGCACTTCCTCCACATACAAAGTTGTTCCATCCGTATATCGTTTCTTGTATATTATGATATCCTGACCTCTGCTGTTCTTCTCTGTTTTTATCTCATCATAATTATCAATAACATCATTGACGTTTTCTATATCTTTTTCCGTCAAAGGAATCTGACCTTGCTCTTTTTCTTTATCGGAAGAATGTCTATTCAAAGCGTGGTTGATAGCATTATTGTCAATCGTATGGTTATACTCAGGCGATATATCGACCCCCTTGTCTTTCAAATCAGCGATAAGTCTATTGCTTGCTGCAGATAGAACCTTCTTTATAAGGGAACTTCCTTTTTTCCTTGTGGCAGCTATCAATTCCTTTATTGTCCCAGTGAAGAAGTTGAATCCATTCTGCCCATCCCCATCAGTTTTAGCTTTTCTTTCCTCCTCTTTGGTTTTACGCTCCTCCTCAGCCTTCTTCTCATCTTCAACGCGAGCTTCTTCCTCCGCCTTTTCTGCGGCAATCCTCTCTGCCTCTTTCTTCTCTGCCTCAATGCGAGTCTTCTCCTCTTTCTCGGCACGTTCACGCGCCTCAGCGGCTTTCCTTTCCGCCTCCGCCTCCTCGGTCGCTATGCGCTCCGCTTCCGCCTTGGCGGCTTCCTCTCTGCGTGACTTCTCGCCTACGATAGCTTTCCAAGCATCGACCTCTCTCTCTGCTTCCGCCACCGCCTTCTCGTTCTCTTTTATCGACTGCAACAACTCCTCCGGGGTGTCTCCTTTCTCCTTCAGTGCTTTTGCAGCCTTCAGCTTCTTTTCGGCATTGGCGAGCGATGCTTCCGCCACCTTGTGTGCGGTTTCCTCGTTGCCCGACATCTCCACGAGACCATCCCAAGCGGTCTCGGTATCAACATCGTGGAATTGAGCGTTGCCTTTTTCATCTCTCGGAATACGCTCAAGCGCAGTAGGGGCGTGTTCTTCTGTCAGTTGTGCGCCTCTCTCCAATGCCTTTTCCGAGGAATCCTCGGTGGCAAGCCTTGTTTCTTCCGCCTTTGGCGATGGCTCCTCCCTGTATTCCATTGCAACCAACTCCTCTGGGGTGACATACAGAGTGCGCATAGACTCACCATCATCCACATTGACGACAAACTTGCCGTCTGCGTCCTTTGGTGACACTATCTCTGCGTGCATCTTATTGCCGTCTACAATGACATCGAACTCGTCACCTTGTGCATACTCTCTGCGCTCCTCCTCCGGCAATGGCTGTCCGCCTTCCGTGGCTGTCTCCGGTGCGCTCTCGGTGCTTTGCTCTGCATCATCATCTTCGCGCAAGGCACTGCTAACCTCGGCGTTTAGATTCATCACATACAGATTATACGCATCTGTCGTTATTATATTCTCGGAATCGCCCATCTTGAATGAAACAGAACCATCCTCATTAACACTTACAATGGTAGCTATTCCAGAACCGTTGGGTGTCAAGATTGGCAATTGCGCACCAACTTGAATCTTTTGCGACATCTCTTCAGCCGCATATTTGTCTACTATCTCTTTGTTCTTCTGCGCAAGCACATCCGAAGCCTTTGTGGCACTATCTACGCTTGCAACCTCGCTTGCCGAAATCATCTTCCGTTTCCCGTCGGAATCAACAACAACGAGAGAACCGGACTTCTCTACGTTAACAGAGCCATCCTCATTAAGGACAACATTACCATTAACAATATTGACTTTTTTGCCATCGGTTGTAGTAGCGCTGACAATATTTCCTTGCTCATCCATAATGTTGTCAACATCGGTTTTTGCGTTAACAAGTTCGGATTTTTTGTCATTGTGGAGTCGTTGCAACGCTCCTTGATAGCAACTCAAAGCGTTGACATAATCCAAATACGCTTGTTTCTTCTGGTCTGTATCCAACATTCCGCTGTTATAAGCCTTGTTGAAATCATCACCGTTTTCTTCAAACAATTGTCTATATCCATAATCACCAAGCCTTACCCGTAAATTGCGTTGCGCCTTCTGTAAGTTTGTCAACAATTCACCGGCTGCTTGTCCGCCTTTCTCATATCCTATGACAAAGTTGGTTCTTGAATTTTTGTCAATAAGAGAAACAGCTCCTTCCATATCTTGCTTCAAAGACATTAATTCGAATCCCTGCCGTGCTTTTTCGTAGAATGCGTAATTATATACCGCTTTCTTTTGCTTGTCGCTCAATGTCTTGTCCTGAAGCATAGACGACAACTTATCCGCAAATTGTTGGTTATCAAGTCCGCCAAGAGACTGCTTTAATTGCGCCCATCTCTCGTCTCCAAAAAGTTTGCTGCCTTTCCGTTCCGCCATACTTAACATCATCGCCATTCTTGCTCTTGACGCTCCGTATGAGGTTCCTTCCATAACCATGTGTCCGCCCATCATTGGCGCAAGTCCACTCATGGTTTCAAGGATATGCTCTTTATTGTAGATACCTGTCTCTGGGTCTGTGTCAAATGTCATTGTACCCAAGAACAAGGCTTGCTCAACATCTCCTGCGTGTTCTTCAAGATACTCCCCCAAAAATCCGTTGTATCCAGCCGTGTTCAACGCATTATTCATTATTCGGTTGAATTGGTTTGATGATACATCGGTCATCAGTTTGGTTATGTTCTCTCCTAACTTCGTTTTGTTTAGAACTTTAACACCAACCTTCGTCAATCCACCAAGCACCTCTCCAATCTGCCCGCCGAGCATCTCCGTTTGGTTCTCAATCGTTTGCTCAACCAACGCTCTGTTATGCGCACTTTTGGCATCCAATTTACCTAATGATTCTGAGTATCTCAGCACTCCATCATCATCCATAGACATCAACGGAGTGCCTATCTCGTATTCTTGCGCCTTGCGCTCTGTGAGTCCGTTCTGCAAAACCGTTGACTCCAACGCTCCCATTCCGAATTGCACCGGAAGTTGACCTACACCACCTGCTATTTTCCTTGCCAACGATTTCTCAAAAGTTTTGCCGACCAACTTCTCTAACCCATTCTTCACCGCCTTCTGTGATAGTTTCAATGCGCCTTTTTCTATGGCTCGCCCGGTTGAACTTGACACATTCATACCTCCAGATGCTGCCATTTCTATTCCGAACAATGCGCTGTTTGCCGACACTCCTCCTGCCGTGTATGACCAGTTGCTGCTTAATGGGTCTTGCGCTTGTGCATTAACATTGTAGGCGAGCGCATAGTTATTTAATATGTCAAGTTCCTCATCTGTAGGTTTAATCTTTAACAGGTCGGAACTTGTCATTGCGCTTTTCTCTTTGTCTGTAAGCGTATTCCATCTATCAACTTTATCAACAATGTTTTTGACCGCCGTCAAGTCGTTTGCGGCATCGTTAGTTGCCCACATATCACTTCCTCGCAAGGCATCCATAAAGCCTTTGCCGAAGTTTTCAAGACTGATAGCCGTCTTGTATGCTGCTCGCTCAAGCAAGCTGGATCCATCTTTTCTACGTTTAGCCAACTCCTCTCCTTGTGTCTTGGACTCACGTCCTCTTTCAAGCTGTACTCTTGTGTTTTGCAAGCGGTGCAGTGTCTCACGAGCTGCTCTCAGCTGGTCGCTCTCAGGTGTCAGCACATCGTCCGATGTCTTTGTCGGCACATCGTCAACATCAGGCATAGCACCAAGCCTCTCCCAAAAAGATGCTTCCTTTCTTCCTTTTTTCACGTTTTGGGAGTGTTGTTTCAGCAACGCTTGGTATTGCTGTTGTGCTTGTTTTATGCGCTCGTCAAGACCGGAAACAACAGAATTGTATGTATTGTCGTCTTTATAAACGGATCCGTTTGCTATAATCTCGTCAAAATTCTGTTCGGACGGCTTTAGGGGTGTCGGTCTATATGACGGTATGTTAGGCGTCGGCATACTTGGTACACCTTTAAACACACTAAGTCCTTGTTTCACCCAGTCGTTGTTTCGTGACGCAGTGCTTGTGCTTTGCGTGGTATGTGGAGCATGAGACGGTGCTACGGCATCACTGAATTGTTTGTAGCTTTTTGTAACCAAACCTTGCTGTGCAAGCGCATTATACACGTTTTTACGCTTACTCTCGTCACCCATCGCATTAGCAAATTCATCGAAACTCTTAGTCACAGCCCCTCTCTCACGAAGAGCGTTATATATTTTTTTTAAATCAGCCATTTTAAAATAATTTTATAAAAGTCCATCCAACAAAGCGCCACTACCGCCACCAATAGCAGCGTCTATCGTAGTGCTTCCATCTCCTCTCGTCTTACCTCCCAACATCGCATCCACACGGGGTCCTCCTTTAATATCGTCAAGTCTGCTTTTTTCAATACCTACGCCATCGTACATATTTCTGTTTTCCCCTGATACAGTGTAGTAATTTTGCAATTCCGCGACCATCTCGCTTATGCTTTTTGCGTTGCCGGATACAAAATGCCGGGACTGCAACCATCTGTATGCTTGTCTTACCTGTGCATCTGTAGGATTATAGGCGTATCCACTCTGTGTTGACATAATGATGTTACCGCCACTTTTTTCTTTGTCGCCCTTGTTTGACAACGTGCGGCTGCGGTAACGCTCGGTAGCAAGGTGCTCGTTGTACTCCTTAGGAGTATAGCCCTTGTGCGTTTTCATAAAATCAAGCTCGTATTCTTTCCAAGCCAGTTCTTTCTCGGCAACCTCCACACTTTTTTCCCACGTAGCATCGCCAACCTTGTTCTCTCGGATAAGTTTTTTCAGTTCTTCTTCAGCGGCTTGCACCTTTTTCTCGAGCAACGGCAACTCCTTCTCAAACGTCTTCGCCTTGCGCTCCTCCTCTGCCTCGGCACGCTTGTCGGCATTTAGCTGTAACTTGTAAGATTTGAGGAAGTTGCCCTGCTCTCTATCCATCTCCAAACCTTTGAGCATAAGGTCTTGATATTTGTCCTTTTCTGCTTGCCACTTAGCGCGGAGATCGTCCATACGCTTTTTCGCGGCATCGGTCATACCAGGCTTTAGCCCTTGGTCGGGCGCGCCCTTTGTTGTAAAATACAAATTGGACAATGCAGAGAGACCATCACCGAGTGCGCTGACGATAGCCTTGCGTCTCTCCCTGCGCATCTGTTTGCGCTTGTCCTCGTCACTCGTTAGAGGTGCGTACTTGGCGAGGATATCTCTATAAGAGCGGAACTCCTCACCTTCCGTTGATGGTGTAGCATCAGTAGTTTTTGGGGTTATTTTCGGCGTCGCCACATCCGCATTGACAAGGATAGGCTTGTTATTCTCATCAAACTGCAATATCATATTTTCGTTGGCTGTCGGTGCTGTGGTCGTCCGAGCAGCCAAGTTCGCTTGATTGCGCCTGTCGGTGTCGGTGTCGGTGTTCTGCGGTGTCTGTATTGGAGCCGTTGTCGTGACCGCCGGGGCAGGCGTAGTAGGAGGTGCTTGCGGTGTCTCATTGTACTCATCCTCCTCCCCCTGCGGCTGGGCAGCGAGTGATGGAACGGTAGGAGCAACCTGAGTAGGTTGCGGCTGAGCAGGCATCGTCTGTGGCGGTGTCTGCGGTGTCTCGTTGTACTCGTCCTCGCTCTGCGATGGAGCAGTCGCACCAATTGACGTAGTAGGTGGTGTAGTAGTCACTTTCTTGTCGGTGACCACGGGGGTCTCGCTACCCCCTATGATTCCTTTTTTTTTATCCATATCACTGCTTAGTCTTGTCGTTGTCCTTGTCAAATCTGTCATTGATGCCGCCTATGCTGTCTGCCGTACCTGCCACGCCCTGCACTGCCTGCGTGATAGCGTTTTGTTTCTGTCGGCTGATTTGCATTTGCTTGTCCGCCAGAGCGTTGTTGTTGGTTTGATATTGTTGCTCGATATTGTCCTTGCGCGCGTCAGATGCTGCGGCAATAGTGCTTGTCGCTTCGGCAAGTGCTTGATTGTTCGCCGCCTTTTGCGCCGCCACCGCCTCCGTGCTTGCGCCCGTCACCGCATTGGCTCCCTGTGCCGCCTTTGTCTGCCGCCTGAGCAGGTCTTGCGTGTTGGTAAGCAAGCGTTGGGCATCGGCACGCTGAGTGCCATCCTCATTGTATCGCCTATTATACCACGCTTGATTTTCAGCCTTTTGCGCGTCAAGCATTTTTTGCTGTTTTTTTGCCTCTCGGCTCGCCTTGATGCCGCCGAAGATGCTCCCACCGAGCTTCATGGCTCCTCCTATAATGCTACCTATCATAGTTAATTATTTTTTAACTTAATATCTCAAAATTAAGCACTTACCTTTGGATATAATCAATAAAAATTAACTATGGATAAACAACGGAGAGAGAGAGCATGGAGGGAGCGTCTTGCGGCAATCGACGCAAGCAAAGCTCCTGTACTCAGCAAAAGGGAGGAGGCAAAGCTACAGCGCAAGGCTGAGACCTTTGCCAATGGTGGCGACATCGGCAACTTTGTGGCGAGCCTTGTCTGGTCGCAAAAACAAAACTTTGAGCGAGCTATTACCAACTTGGATGACAGGGACTTGTGCAACCTATATGTGAGGTTGCTCAAACTCGCCCTTGATGCACGAGCCTCAGCAGAGCCGGCGACCGCGAAAAGCAACATAATGAACTTGGTTAACAACCTGAGTATCCAACTTTTAAGCGAGAAATAAAATATGAAACGAATTGAAATCCAACTAAGCAAGCTGAAGGCATTGCAGATGGTGTCTGCCGAGACCGTCTATGTCGGCGGCAGGAGTGTCGGCGCAGATGATCCAAGCACCTACGACAAGGTGTTTGCCACTGACGATGACGCACAGTTTTTGACAACGATGTATGACACGGCTGTGACATCACTCGTCACCATCTGTGGAGAGTGGGTGGATAGTGTCACCGCCAGCGATGACGGCTACATCATCACCCTTGCTCTCCCCGACAATCTTGCGCCGCAAGGCGAAAGAAACATCAGAGCAAACGCAGTGGCATACGTCATTGCAAGCATATTGGCTGACTATCTTGGGCGTTTGGCGCCCGAGAGTGCGAAATTTTACGCCGAGCAAGGGACTACCCTTGCCGAAGCGATTGTCAGCGACTTGAACGCAAGGAAAAGGGTCAAATACACGGAAAAAACAGGAAGAAAATGAAAAAAGGACAACGACAAGTGACAATTGCGCTTATGCGCAATGAAGTGGAATATGATGCGCAGAGCATATTGAGCGTGATTGCCGACACCCTGCCGGGTGAGGAAACGGCACACGTCAAGCACATATACAACGACATCTGCGAGGGCGAAAATGCACGGAGGACTATCCGATTTGCCGACACGGCTTTTGCGGTGCTGGCGGAGCACCTGCACGGCTACACGGCTACGCCTATCGGTGGCGACATCACCACGGACGACATAGCGCATACACCGGATGTGTACACATTGGCAATGCAGATGGATGGTGACACCTTGTCATCACAAGTGGCACTCGTCAAGACTCTCGCCCATGACTACGTGGTGTTGGCAATTGTGTGTGGATGGCTTGCGCTTATCGGCAGTGACAGACTTGACTACTACGCCGCCATGCGTGACACTGCGTTGGCTGGCGCTGTCAAGGCGGCTGACAGCCACAACCGCATAGGGAGGGTGACACCGTTTTTCGGCAACACATAGCGTTTTGCACACTTTACACATATTTGTGCAAAATGTGCATATATTATATAGTAAGGTGTGGCAATGTGTGTCGCACCTTCTTTTTTGTCTGTCTTTGCTAAAAAGTGTTAACATTGTGCATTTTGTTGGGCAAAGTGTTGCACATATGCTACAAAGGTGCTATCTTTGTAGCAGAAATAAAAACAAAACACTAACTCAACCGACCCGCGCAGGTCGTTAAAGTCCGCAAAAAATAAAATGAAAACGACTATCAGCGTAAAATCTCACTACGACACAATGAAAGACCTTCATTTGGTTATGGATTTGAATAAACTTGCAAAACTATTTCAAGAACTTGATTACCACAGCCTGCAATACATTGTCGATACTGATGATTATAACGACAAAAACGGGCATGAGCCTACCTACTTTACAACCGCACAACTCAGAAAACTAAAACAAACGCTTGGTACTGATTTCTACGACAAAATCGAGTTACCCGAAAACATCTGCGGGTATAACGTGAATGAATATACAGATGCTTGGTACTGCCTGGATGGCGGCGATATGGTCGAGTGTGATAAACAAGAAGATGTTTACTACCTAATATACACGCTGCTGCGAGAAGACTTGGACTTGGTTGCAATAAACGATGAGAGCGAAATAAGCGAGGCAAAAGAACACTTCTATCTGCTGCAAGAAGGCAACGACTACGAAAACGCTGAAATAAAGAAAATGTACGCCATCGTAGATTATCCAGAACCAGGGGTGACACACACACGTGGCTACTTACTCCTCGACAACGATTGGAATGTAGAATTTTAGAATGTAGAATTTTAATATGAACAATGAATATGGCAACAGACACAAACATCAGCATCTACGACATTGATACACCATCTTACTGCAAGGTGGTCGACACGAACACAGGCAAAGCAATCGTAGGTTTCGCCTCTTTTGCAGAGGCTGAAGAAATCGCCAAGAAGTACGACTTGGCTATACACTCATACGTCAAGCGTGACGGCGAGAGGGTTTGGACGGATTGCGGATGGGAGGACGCTCCTTTCGATATGCGCAAAGCGTTTATCGAAATCGACAGACTCTCGTTATATGAGAAATCAGACGCAGAAAGTCTGAGAGAGGACGCAGCGTCATTTGATGAAGACGAAGAAGCCCTCGCAGAGCGTCTGAACGACATCGCTAACGTGCTTGACAAGATGAACGAAGATGAAATCCTTGTCGTCTTTAATGACATCCCAGAGCTGACATACGAGGTGTGGGACAGATACAAGGTAGGCTATCACGACTACGATGTTCATCAGTACGAGATTGGGTTGAAAAAATAAACAAACAGAACAACAAAATTATAAACGAATAAGAAAATGGCAACAATTACAGATGTATGCTACCTTACGCAGACGCCGAGATATGGATATGTAACAATAGACGACATAGAGTGGGTTGATGATGTAGACGAGAAGGATTTGGAAAAAAAAGAATACACGCTCGTAGAAATGGACAAGGCTGCCTATGCTGACTTCGCCGATCCCAGATACAACCCTACGTGGGAGGATGACTACGGATGGAGTGATGATGATGTATACCGACTGATAGTGATTGATAACGAGGACACCTACCACAAGGTGTGCAAGCGCAAGGCGGAGGCAGAGGCACGGATGCGCCTATGCAAGGCACTAAAACAAGCGAGGACGAGCAAAGAGATGTCGCAGATGGAACTCAGCGAGAAGAGCGGTGTTGCTCGCTCAAACATAGCACGGATTGAAGGCGGAAACCTCAACGCAAGTCTTAATACGATACTAAGCCTATGCGAGGCTCTTGACTGCTCGTTGGTCTTGATCCCAAGATAGCAAGACCACACCACCACACACCGAAAAGGGGTTGCACATAGTGCAGCCTCTTTTTTTGTTCCCACACAATGGGAGTTACCTCCTGCGTGGCACGATGACGATGTCACAGCCGAGAGCGTTGCATATCTTGGCGAGTGAGTGGAGCCCAAGATACCGAGGATAGTCCGCAGGGTGTTCGCCTCGTCTGACTGTCATATTCGACACGCATGCCAACTCCGAGAGTGCGGCTATTGACAGATGCCTTGCCCTGCGTGTGGCGAGGAGCTGTATACCCAACTCCTCAAATATTCTCCTTACCTCCGGCGAGGTGATCACCTCCGTGCCGAAAGGTCTACCCTTGCGCCTCATCTCTCTCAGATTTCAATATTTCCAAATCTCCGACCAATTGGCGGAGTGTGCGCAAATCGTGCGCCACGTACAACTCTCCGTCACACTCAATCAGTGCCGTCACCTCGTCCACGCCTGCGGCAAACAACTCTCTCGGGTTGATGTCAAGCGCTTCCGCTATCCTCCTGATGGTGGAAAGTGTGGGGTTCTTGAGGAGCCCGTTAAGGTTCTGCTTTCTGATGCCGAGGCGGTCAGCCAATGCCGTCTTCGTCAGTCCTTTCGCCTTTAAGATAGTGTCAAGATTGTCCATATATCTGTATGTTTATGGCACAAAGATACTCATTATATATATAGTAATGTGTATACCAATTACTAAACAATGTTAACGTAATACATTTTCTTTACTTTTTGTTTGGTTAGTAAAGTTATACATATTACCTTTGGGGCGTAATTCAAAAATCAAAGAACTATGATACGATTTATAGCATCAGCGTCCCTGTCATTATTCTCCGCCACCTTGATGGCGGCAGTGACCGACACGCAAGACCTTACCGCAATATATGCGGCGGCAGCCTTCCCCGTCTGGGCGATCGGCTTGTTCGTCAAGTGTAAAGATAGAAAAAAGAGCAACATCTAACTACTTAAATATTAACCGACTAAACAACAAATTATGAAAGCAATCTTTTTGGCGGTGGCACTGCTGATAGCATCCACCGCAAGCGCAAAATGGGTGGAGTCTCAGACTATCACGATGGAGTCGCCCCGCATACATCAGGGCGAAACAAAAAAAGGAAACGTCAAGTACTACATCGTGGTGAGTGACGGAGTGAACCGCAAGGAAGTCAGCGTAAGCAAGAGCAACGCGGAGGCAGGAGTAATCACCCTTGTCAAGTGGGTGGACGATGAGACGGGCAAGATACGCTACACCACACGCAGCGGAAAGAAGCGAACCGCTACCCCAGACATTGATTTAAATAAAGTAACAACCGAATAAACAACGACAATGACAACAAGACAATATATTTCAGCGGCACTCCTCTCAGGAGCGATGTTTATGTGCGGCTTCGGAGCCCACGCAGCCTATACCTCAACCGAGACCGACAACGAAGCCTACCTATGCGACAATGCCTTCATCGCCTTAATGGACACCGTTGCTGATGACGATCCGTTGCTGTGGGCGAAGGTGGAGGCATCTCCTGAGTGGCAGGAGTTCGCCACAGCCTACGACCGAGGAGACGGGCACAAGGAGGCAAGAGCAGTGTGGGAGTATCTGTGCAAGCAGGACACCACCGGCTATGTGGCTGACTGCCTCAGCGGATGTGACGCATACACCGAATGGATGGAGAGTTATTAGCCCATGGCGACTTATGTATGGGTATTACAGAGACAAGGGGGACAGATTATGCCTCCCTTTTTTTGTAGCATATCCTGCAAGGGGTGTAGTGCTTTGCCTCCGCCTCCTGCCTTGTCATCTGCCTGATGTCGGTGGAACAACGGCAGAGACCCTTGCAGTTGGGAGTTCTATGGTACCTCTTGGACTTGGGGCCGTGGCACACATACACCTTCTCTGCCTTGTTCTGCGTCCGCTCCGGGGCGCAGGCGGAGATGGAGCATAACGCTACCATCACCGCTAATGCTGTCTTAATAATCGTAGTCATCATATTGGTATATATTTTCTATTTCTTCAGTCTTCTCTCGATAGCCTTCATCGTGGCCTTTCTCATATCCTTCTTCATATCCCTGCTCATATCCAGCCTTCTTGCCTTCCTCATAACCTTGCACATATGCGTCATCAACCTGCTTCTGTGTGCGGTTATCCTCTCCGCAAGATGCCAGAGCAAGCAAAATCGCCAACAATGCCTTAGTTTTCATCGCTAACATACGTTGTCTCAGACCACCACGCTGAAGAATCATTCTCCGACTTTATAATCTTCATCCTGCTACGTTTTGCCGCCAATATCTCTCGCTTGGTCTCCTCGTCAACGCAGATAGGACACAGATTTAAGGCATCAGCGTCCGACAGGGACGCTCTCTCTATCGGGAATATACGACCGTCAGCGTACCGCACGATATTACCACAATTAGGATCAATATGCACCAACTCATCCACGGAGGAATAATACAGCGTCTTGCCGTCCCACTTATGGCAGGCACTAAAACTTAACACCAACGCTGTCGCAATCAATACTTTTTTCATACTCGTTTTTTTGTTTGTTTGTATTTTAGATTTTGTATTTCTTATGTTTCACAAGCCATTTCCGTCGGAAATAAAGGAAGAAAAGCACGGCACCAAGCGCAAGCACGAACCATCTCGCCGGGGTAAGGAGCGTGCCGAAGCCAAACAGCTTCTCGTATTCGATACAGGCGTTGACCAAAAAATTGTAGCCGCAGAACGCCCGATGAATCCAGCAGAAGCCGAAAGCCACGGAAAGAACCACCATCAGCGCGAACACGAGCAGCGCACTCCGCGCTATTACGGAAGCAATCGTCCATACACAGCCGCACAGGAGGCTCGCCGTGTGGCACATCATCAGTCCCGCGCCTATGGGAGGAGAGAACTGCACCATCAGCTTTGCGAGGTGGACGCTCCTGCGGATGTGCAGTGAATTCAAAATCCGCTCATCCATCCTTTTCATCTTTCGGAAAAACCTTTTCATAATCAATATCAATTTTTAGTCTGCATTCCTTTGTATCAGGGAACGGAGGAACTTGATTTCTTCGTTCTTCTCCTCAATACTCTTCCTGAGCATCTCGTTCTCCTTGACAATGGCGGAATTCGTCATCGTCTGCGTGTTGTGGCTGGAGTTGTCGCCGATGCGCTGCACACGCCCCGTCTCCTCCGCTATCTCCCGTTCGAGTTGTTCATCGGGGATACCGCAGCACATATCGCCTACGCCGTTGAGCAACCACTCTGCGGAAATCCTCGGAAATCGTTGCAAAAACACCTTGATTGTTTCAAAAGAGAGGCGAGAAGTACCACTAAGTTGTCTATTCAACTTAGTCTGCTCCACTCCCGTTTCCTTCGAGAGTGCATAAATAGATGATTTTTCTTTTTCTAAGACACTATTAATACGTTGTCTTACAGCATCTTCGTCACGTTCGTTATTTGGAATCATTCTGAATTGGTATTTTTACCTAAAATTTCTTTGCAAATATAATACGTATATAGGTATTTTTACCTATCTTTGTGTCGTATTCCAAAACAAAGATATAAAACGAATACTTATTAAGACCACAAAGTTACTAATATAAAACTAATTAGCAATGAAAAAGGTAAAAAAAATGTCCGTAAGGGCAACATTGAGAGAGATGGAGGTCGGTGACGTAGTCGTCTTCGGCTACCGAGAAGCCTCCACATCTACCGTCCGTGCTGCCGCCTGCACCATCAACAAAGGCGGAAAGAAAAGAATCAGCGTAGTGCAGAACTACCGCGAACTGAAGACCACCGCAACAAGAACGAAATGAACACGATTGACATCAACAGCATCCTGCAATCCGGTCAGAACGTCACCATCTCAGTGACCACCGAACAACTGCGACAGGCTTTCCTCGCTTGGGGCGAATGTCTGCTTGAAGCGGTCAAGCCGCAGGAGGAAGACCCTCTCCTTACCATCAAGGAGGCTGCCGAATACGTGGATGTCAGCGTTGGAACAATTTACAACCGCATCCGTGGTGGATGGCTCCACGCAGGCCGAAACGGCAACGTAATCAGAATCAAGAAGAGCGACCTTGACAAGGTGTTCAGTCATAATTAACTAACCAATAACATATAGAGCAATGCAGACAACAGGATTAAAGAGTGTCCTACTGAGCAAAGCGAACATCGCGCAAATCGCAAAAGAGTTCAAAAAAGAAGTCGACGAATCATATTCGGACGCTTTCACCTATCCATACGAGAAATGGGAATTCTGGACAGAGGTCGATGGTTTAGTCATCTCCGTATTCTACAATATGTGGGCAGAGAACAGGCGTTACCACGCGGCAACCTACACAGAGCCGGAGGACGGTGAAGACGCTTATGGCGTCAGCATTATTGACATCACCGCCTGCGATGGTGAGTTGGGCGACGTGGAGATAGAGAATGAAGGCGACCTTGACGAAGCCATCAACGGATATACCAACACTTGTGAATGGTCATAGATATGGAAGAAGACGTAAGAAGTATATACCGCCCTGCTATATGGGCGAAGCGGCTCGAAGCCTACAAAGCCGCTGAAGCGGCTCTCCGTGAGAGCGCACCGAAAGTGAGAGAAGCAGACGAGGCTGCCGCAAAACTCCTTGTCGAATGGGCGGATGAATACGAGGAGAACATCAAGCTCCTCGAGAGCCGCAAGCCGATAGGTATTAAGCGGGAGTCATTAATGAAGGCAGTCCGCGAGTGCAGAGAGGCGATAGAAAGAGCTGAACAATACGCCGAGATTACTGCTAAGGTAACAGGCGAGGACGGAAAAACCTATGAATTGTCTGTCTACTGCAACCGCTACATCTCCGGCGAGTGGGCAATCTCGCTGAGATTGGACAGCCCCAGACACGTGCATCTACTCCGTGAAGCACAGGAGTTCTGTGATTTGGTCGGGCACGAATGCTCCGACGCATTCATCTACGAATAAGGCAGTATGGTATACGGATGGGTTCGATTCTCATCCTGCCTACAACGCCTCTTAGAGGCAAAAGCACATTGACGTATTGACAACAAGCATAACGACCGCAACGAGTCGCACACAATAAGCATTCCAGCCGAGTGTGTGAGTTGGCGTTGCGGATGTGGTCAGCACCGACTATGCAACAGGTGCTGGGGCTACGCGGCGAGCCTATGACGCCGCAGTGTATACAACCAACCAACGAGCAGCACTCCTTACAGAGCAATTGACTGCTCACTCTATATATTCCGAGCGGTGGCTTGGTGCCGAGTGGAGGTTCGAGTCCTCCCACCGCTCCTATTCCCTTTTAAAGCAACTTTTACTCATAATTTTCCCTCCGAACCCGTGACGGGCGCAGGAGGACAAGGCAGAGCGCGGTGGTTCCGCATTTCCCATTAAGTAGAGTATGATTGAGTTTAGTAATTGAGTTTAGTTGATATTTGTTTTTTGCAGGGGGTTCGATTCCCCCCTCTGCCACACACTTTCTTTTTATGACTGTATTTTATTACCTCTCCGTCCGTGAGGATATGGGAGGCATCACGGCTCGCACTGGCAGGCTTCGGTCGGTAATTATTAACAACACTTATCCACTTCTCTACGACCGGGGCGAGGTTCGATTCCTCCGAGCCGACTACTACTTTCGATTCATTATTGACAATGTTTTTTTCAGGGAGGCGGTCTGTGAGGATAGTCTCCTTTTTATCAGACTAATAAAAAAACTAAATATATGAAGAAACTAATCATCTACCTGCTGATGACCGTGTGGATGGGAGTCAGCATCGTCCTCCTATGCAACGAGGACGAGAGTGCGGCACTATTGCCGTTCGCTCTCATCAAGGTTGGGGCGTTGGCATCGTTCCTCGCCTCCCTGAAAATCTTATGTATGCTAACAGACAGAAAACTTATATAGATATGGCAGACAAGACATTCACCGAGCGTGTAATTGCGGTGCAGTCGCAACTCAAAGCACCGAAGAATCAACGGAACAACTTCGGCGGCTACAACTACCGCAACTGCGAGGACATCCTCGAGGCGGTCAAGCCTCTCCTCAAAGCCGAGGGGCTATTTCTAACCATCACCGATGATATTGTGGTGCTTGGTGACAGATTTTACGTCAAGGCAACCGCAACGCTGACGGACGGAGAACGATCGCTGTCCAACCAGGCATTCGCCCGAGAGGAAGCGACCAAAAAAGGGATGGACGGAAGCCAAGTGACTGGTGCAGCATCATCCTACGCACGAAAATACGCGCTCAACGGCTTGCTTGCGATTGACGACACAAAGGATGCCGACACTTTGAACAACGGCAAGGAGTACACGGCAACCTCGAAGGCCTCAGGCAAGGCAAAGGCGACTGCTCCAGCACCCAAGATTCCTGCTCCTGACAAGGCGGCAGTAATAGCGGCGGTGTATGCCGCACAGACCGAGGAGGAAGTCGTTGCGATATATAAGAAGAACTCTTATTACTTCGGCAAGGACGAAGCGGTAATCACCGCTTGTTCCCAAAGAAAACAACAACTAAAACGAGGCTAATATGTTGAGATATTCAGATATAATATTTGACCCCGTCGGGCATACCTATACCGCGCCCGACGGGAGGGCGTTGCAGGGCATCACTGGGATGCTCCAACGGCAATTGTTTCCCGATGAATATGCCGGGGTTGACGAAGAGACGCTGAAGGCCGCAGCCGAGCGTGGCAGTGCAATCCACGCACAAGTGGAATTCTGCGACGACTTCGGCACTACTTTCGAGGATATTCCAGAAGTGGTAAATTACCAACGGCTAATCAAAGAGGGCGGCTACGTTCCGTGTGAATCCGAGTACGTTGTCAGCGACAACGAGCACTTTGCGTCTCCTATTGACAAGGTGTTCAAAGTCTCCGAAACGGAGTATATCCTTGGCGACATCAAGACCGTGCGCAATCTCAACGAGGACAAGGTACGTTGGCAACTGTCCATCTACGCCACATTCTTCGAGCGGCAGAACCCCGGCTGCAAGGTCGTCGGACTGCTTGCTATCTGGCTCCGTGGTGACAAGGCTAAAATAACGGAGGTACAGCGCATTCCTGACAGCGTGATTGACTCTCTCCTCGCCGCCGAGGTGGACGGACGGCAATTCGTCAACCCCCTGCCGAGCGTCAACACTCTGCCCGACCGCTACAAGGCGATGGAGATGCAGATCCTCGACCTGCTCGCAAAGAAGAAAGAGATAGAGGAGCAGGTGAAGACGTTCTCCGAGCGGATGAAGGGCGAAATGGAGAAGGCTGGTGTGAAGAAGTGGGAAACCGACAATATGCGGCTTACCTACATTGAGCCTTCCACCAAAGAAACGTTCGACTCCAAGAGGTTTAAAGAAGAAAATCCTGAATCCTACAAGAATTACATCAAGACAACAGAAGTAAAACCATCAATAAGAATCACAGCATTATGAGCAACTACACTGGATCAATCGACTTAACCAAAGTTCCAAAGAGATTTTTCAAAAAAGTAATGTGCAAGGACGGCACAGAACACATATTTTTGAACGTAGGCCTATGGGAGCGCAAGACTCCATCCACTTTCGGAGAGCGTACATACACCCATTCGATGAAGGTGAGCGTGCCGAAAGACCAACAGGTGGAAGGCGAGAACCTCTACATAGGCGACTTCTCGGAGCTGAAGCCTATGCCAAGCCAGCCAACCCCGGAACAGATTGAGGCGGCTCCGTCTGCATCCTCCTCCGACCTTCCATTCTAACGAACTATGTTGTTCGACCTTTCCAACCCCTACGATTGTGAGCGTGCAAAGGTGCGCTTGCAGTCGTTGATTGACAAGCAGTCACCATCGGTTGAACTGACCGAGAGGAAGCAACGTAGCGACCCACAGAACCGCTACCTGCACGTCTGTATCGGCATCGTGGCGATGGAGACGGGCAACACGATGGACTACGTGAAGCGGTATTACTTCAAAGCGCACTGCAACGCAGTCTTGTTCGTTACCGAACGCTACGACGCACGGCTGAAACAGAACGTGAGGACGCTGAAATCAAGCAGAGACTTGTCAACAGAGGATATGACAACAGCAATTGAACGCTTCCGGAACTGGGCGGCCACCGAAGGTTGGTACATTCCCACCCCGGAGGAAGAGTATATGATTAGACAGGCTGAAATTGAAATCAACAGAAGAAAGGAGTATCTATGACAGACCACGACATTATCATCGGCATCGACCCGGACGTGGAGGCAAGCGGTGTCGCAACACTCATCAGAAGGACAAAGAAGATTGAAGCGACCACAATGAAGCTTCCTGCGCTGATGGACTACCTCCGCAGAGTGCGCTATCCCACGTTGACGATCGCTGTGGTGGTGGAGGCTTCTTGGACTACTGCGCACAACTTCCATTTACTACCTTTCGACAACAAGGCGGTGGCGACTAAAAAAGGCTACAAAGTGGGGCGCAACCATCAGATAGGCATCGACATTGCCGACATAGCGCGGCACTTCAGCCTTGATGTACGGCTTCAACCGCCTCTGCGCAAGATATGGAAAGGCAAAGACCGCAAAATCACCCACGAGGAGATATGCGCCATCACCGGCTATACCGCCAAGCGGAGCAACCAGGAGGAGCGTGACGCTATGCTTCTTGCGTGGACATCAGCGAACCTCCCAATAAAAATCAAGTTATGATTGACGATTCCGCACTATTGAAGATGATAGCACAGATGCAGGAGAAACTGAATCCTCCTGCGCTTGTGTCGTTCACAGCCATACACAACGCTGTACGTGAAGAGACGCTTGCGGCTCTACGCAGACTTATCAAAGAGAAACGATTGACCTACCACAGACAACTGAACGACCATTCAGTGTCTATTAACAACAAGGAGTAAGCAATATGGATTTTGTATTCAAGACAGAATGGATGAACGCTATATCCAAGCTCAAACCCGAGCAGCAGGCGGAAGCATATTCAGCGATTCGGACAATCGTGGAGGAACAGTCTATGCCGGAAGGTTTGTCCTTCGAGGTGGACTTCCTTCTGACTGCCATATATAGTCAGATTGTGGACGGAATGGACATCCCCAGCAAGCGTGGGGCTCCGAAAGGAAACCGCAATGCGGTAAAAAAACAAATCGAAAACAATTCTGAAACAATTGAAAAACAAAAAA
>ERZ1034804.14-NODE-14-length-46833-cov-13.080978_pt1 | contig 46833 bp, 36 predicted proteins | sample MGYA00520635_ERZ1034804 | MGnify/ENA primary metagenome ERZ1034804 (study PRJEB33766, sample SAMN09781685) | gut metagenome | biome: gut microbiome | host: Homo sapiens | place: Madagascar | study: EMG produced TPA metagenomics assembly of the PRJNA485056 data set...
TTTTGAAATTCCGTGTTCATGGGTTCCTCCTATGTAAATAATTTATAAAAAGGTCTTTACTATATAGCCGCTGAGAAGGGCGAAAATTACGAGGTTTTTTAAACTGTTTAGAAAAAGTTCAAACTTTTTGAAAGATTCCAAATCATATCATACAGACCGGCAGTCGCAACTTTTGCAACTGTCCTCAAAATTTTTGAAAAAATTATCTCTACTATATAGCCACTGGGGAAGGGCAAAAGGTAACGTTCGCTGAAAAAATAATGGAATTTTTTCATTAAATTTCAGTATAACTTGCAGGATTCCTGCAAGTTTAGAGATGTAAAGCGAAGAATTTTTTCTCAAGAACTGGCCTAAACGCCAAAATTACACTTCAAAAACAGCATATCACCCATTGTGCTAAAAACCCTTGCACTTTTACAAAATATCTAAATCCATTTTAACAGGCAACGGGGCAAAAACCCTGCCACATTACTCAAAATAAAACAGGCAAGCCGCAGATTAAAACGGCTTGCCTGTAGAATGACGATGCTGACGATGTTTTTGATATACCCCTTTACCCTATCCCACGAACACCGTCACCATCGTCACCACCGTCACGCTTATAGTGAAATGACGCTTGCAGTTTACTACTGCTCGAAACAAAAACAATGATACTACGAGAAACACAAAATCAGAATGACGCAGATGACGCTAATGACGCTGAATCTGGGATATGGTATAGGGATATCCCCAAAACAGCGTCATTAGCGTCATCTGCGTCACTATCGTCACGCAAGAACAGCGCGGGGGTCTGGGGTACGCCCCAGAAATGCGTTTGTGGATATCCAAACGCTATGCTAGCAAAACATGTCTACCATCAAAACGGTGTCAATCAAACTCGATGCCCATACAAATTCGTATATGCTCCAGAGTGAATCAGTTTAGATTCATTCAAAAATCTTGACTCGAAAAAGTGAATCACTTCTGATTCACTCAGCAATTTAAAGAAATCTATGCCGGATACAAAACACCTTGGATTGCCAGAAAGATTTTGCAGGATGGACGCATCCCTGTTCTTCCCTATACAAGAAGACATACGAAAAAGTACGCATTTAAACCCTGGGGTTACCAATACAACGAAGCTTTAGACTGCATGGTCTGTCCTGCCGGTGAGTTGCTGCGCCACACTACCACCGACAGAAATGGAAAACGCACCTACCGCAGTACGCCGAGCGTATGTATGAACTGCCCTTGCAGAGAAAAATGCGGTGCTAATGGCAAGGGACAGACGCTGATCCAGCGCCACATCTGGCAGGAATATCTGGATGTGGTGGAGGGCATCCGCAAAACAGATTTGGGTAAGAGCATTTACGAAAAACGTAAGGAAACGATTGAGCGTGTCTTTGCGGATGCAAAAGAAAAGCACGCTATGCGCTATACCCACATGAGAGGCCTGACCCGCGTTACGCAATGGGTGAGGCTTAAATTTGCTGCCATGAATCTGAAAAAGCTTGCAAACTGGGCGTGGAATCGCCTTTGTTTGCAAGCTTTTGGGGAATGTTTTTGCTTTTTTGAAGCTGTGGTTGGGTGTTGCGTGGCTTGATTATGGTGTTTTTTGACAAACTGAAGTGAATCAGTTCTGATTCACTTACATGGATAGAGTTATTATCTTTTCAATGTCAAGTGCGTATAAGGCGGCCAAGCAGAACAATGGTTTATTGAAAATTCAGAAAAGACTTTGCGTGATACCTATTAGACAGCGTATATAGCGGTGAAAAGCAAATCCATCAAAGCCCGAACGGCACGAAATTCCAGCCGTCCTGCCAGAAATTCTGCTTACGCATTTCGGGAGTGATGACTACGGCTTCGCTTTCGCGCTCGACCCAGCTGAACTCGCCGGTCCAGCTGGACGGGCCGACAGAGAACGGCTCACCCTTGCTGTGGTGGTGGGGGCCAAGCATGTTGCGGTTGCTGGCGTACAGTGTCACGGTCAGCGTGTTCTCGCCCGCGTGCAGTTCCTCTGCAGCTGTGCAGTATGGCGGCCACAGGAAGGTGTGCGTTTCGCCGCCGTTGACTTGCACCTGCATCATGCCAACATGGGGCTGCCCGAAATCGAGTGTGGCTCCCGCAGCATTCTCGCTGCAGACTAGCGTCTTTTCCAGTACGATCTTCCCGGCAAAGAACGGGTAACCCTGCACGGTCAGGCAGCCGGGACGCAGGTCGGCCGTAGGCGCACCCAATGTGAACGGGCCGTCGGTGTGCAGGCTACCGTTGGGACCGTTTGTAAACGGTGTGTCGCTGTAGACGCCGAAATCACCCATCAGGTAGAGAGCCTCCAACTCCATGTCGTAGGTTAGCTTGTTCAACTCGGTCTCATAAACATTTTTGCCGAACAGCACATCGTAGACCTTTTGCCGCTGGAAAAATCGCGTTGTCAGGGTCAGCACATTTTCACCCGCGCACAGGTGGGCGTGGATATCGCACTTGCGGAACGCAATATCTTTGTAGTACCCTTCGTCCACAAAATTCAGCGGTTTGCCGTTCAGTTCCATCTGGAACAAATCAGGCTGTTCCATTACAAGGGCCAGCCGCTTGCATGCAGACAGATCCCCGCAGGTGAAGCGGTAGCGCAGAGCCACATCGCAGGGGCGCTGCAAGGCCAGCAGTTCTTTCATCAGGTGCAGAATATTCTTCGGGCCCTGCCAGTCGCCGCCGTCCAAGCGGTATTCACAGCTGTCCAGCGTCAGCAGGTTGCCGTCTGCCTCGCGCACATGCCAGCCGTCACTCCCCACAGGGATGACGTTGGCGGCGGTGTCGGGCTGTTCGCTGCATTCGCCGCGCTCCACCAACAGCACGACATTTTCCATCGGAAGGATGTCCAAATTGCACTGAGTTGTGCTGTCTGTCTGCACGCAGGGCAGCGGGGCAGGGGAGAGGGTGTCCATCGGCAGGCGGCTGACGCGCATCTGCCCGGGTAGCGTAATGCACAACGAATGCCCGTCGTTTTTGTTCAGGTTCACAAGGTACAGTGCGCGGACGACCGCCGCCGTGTCGATGGTGCAGCAGGCGATGTCGGGAACTTCCGTGCCGCTTTCGGCAATGCTCACGGGGGCTGTCAGTACGGGGGCCAAAATCTCGCGCAGGGCAGGAATATCGGCGGCAAAAACCGCCTGCTTCTCCAATGCGGCTACGGCCTCATCAGGGCGGCCGGCGCACAGCTGCGGCCAGCGGCCCAACTTCACCAGCGGGTGGCCCGCATTGGAAAAGCCCGCCAGCAATTCCACGGTCTTGCGGTCTAGCGTCAGACAGTCTGGCACAACGACCGCCGTATAGCGGCATTGCCCGACCTGCAGCGTGCCGTCTGCGTTCAGGCTGCCGTGGCGCGCCAGAATCGTCTCGTCGCCGAGGTGGTAGTCGATGTGCGCACCGCCCAGCAGCTCACACGCGCGGACAAACTGCGCGTCCAAGTGCTGCAATTCGTCGTTGTTTGTGCCGTCGTAGCTGACCCACGCACTGTGCATCGGGTGGATGAGCAGTACGTCCACGATTTTGTGTCCCGTGGAAAGCAGCTTGCCCAGCCGTGCCAAGCTGTCGTTGAAACGATGATATTCACCATACCACGACTGCTGATAGAACAAGGACGGCGGGTAATCGCGCTTGCGCATCCCGGCCAGCGTGTAGCCCTGCAAATGCTGGCAGATGCGGTTGACACCGTTGACAAACTGCCAGCCCGCGATCCACTGCATCTCGTTAAAGCGCATGTCCCAGCCCGTCATGGCAAAGCTCTCGCTCAAGACGTGGGGCTTGCCGAGCTGCTCGGCCACGCTGCCCACCTGCTTGGGGATGCGCGGGTCGTTGATGGCTCGGCGCAGACTGTCCACGCCGGGCTGGTGCATGTACTCATAAAACGGCATGACGCCGCCTGTGCCTGTCATCTGGGAGTAGAGGCTTTCTTCCATCATCATGTGGCCGGTCAGGCGGCAGTTATGGGCCGTACACCATGCGCCAATCTGATCCATGTAGGCATGGACGAACAGGGCGTTGACAAGTGACCAGAAATCGTGGCGCACGGCGCGGCAATCGCCGAACGGAAGGTAGAGCGCGGGCAGCACGGACAGTAAATCATAGCCGTACCGCGCCTTGAACTCGTCTGGCAGGATCGGCGACCAGGGAATCGGCCCTTCAGATAGGCGCGGTTCGTCGGTGAAAAAGCCGCGCAGCCCCGCTGTGTTGCCCAGTACAAAGCGGCGGGCATACTCTTCGTGGGTCGTCTCCAAAAAGACTTTGACGACATCCTTATTTAATATGTCGATGTAGTAGGGGCTGGCAGACTGGGTGCATTCGACGTAGGGTGCGTCACTGCCGTTGGGCATCGTATAGACGCCCAACAGGGTGTCGTCCTTCACAGCATCAGCGGGAGCGTCGATGAACCGCATCCGCAGGCCGCGTGCGTAGGTCCAGGGGCCGCGCTCATTGACTTTGCCGCCCGCGAAACCGCTGGGCCAGCCTTCCTCATCGTAGACCCAGGGTTGCAAGCCTTCTGCGTCGCCCGCGTCGATGCACGTTTGGATGCAGTCGAACCAGTCGGGGGAGAGGTACTCGGTTTTCAAGCCGCTACGGGCGTGCATAAAGTAGCCGCCCACACCGCTCTGCTTCATCAGATGGATCTGGCGGCGCAGCTCATCCGGGTCGAGCTTGTCATTCCAGCTCCAGAACGGCAGTGCGCGGTAGTCGGCTTCGGGGTCATCCAGCTGCTGGCACAGCATGTCGATTTTGGATAAGGAATCAGATTTCATAAGGAACCTCCAATTTTTATGTTGTTGGTTGGGAAAGCATATGGGAAACCGCATTGCACCACCCTGCATACAGGGCGGCAACCTGCGTGTCGCGCATTTGTGGCTCGTATCGCTTGGCGGAGCAGGTGTTTTCCAACTGCTCAGGGGTGTACAGCCCCACCGTCAGCCCGGCAGTGAAAGCGACGCCTGCGCCGGGGGATTCCGGCATAGCGCTGGCTGTGATGGGGGTGCGCAGCAAATCAGACTGGAATTGCAGAAGAGGCGCATCTTGTGCCAGGGAATTGTCTGCCCGCAGTGTTTTGATGCCGGAAAAAACTGCGCGGGCTGCGCGGATCACATCGGTGACTTGGTATGCGATGCTCTGCTCGGCGGCACAAGAGATATGGCATTTGCGGGTATTCAGCGTCATGCCGCTCAGCTGCGCACGGACGGAACTGTTCCAATAGGGGGCGCCTAAGCCGCTGAAAGCTGGAATGAGATAGACGCCGTCCGAGTCACTAACTTGATGTGCCAGCGCCAGAATGTGCTCCCGATCTGGAGCCAGTTCCAGGTTGGCGGCCATCCAGTCCAGAAGCGCACCGGCGTAGTTTACGTTGCCCTCCAGCACATATTGTATCTTCTTCTCCATGCCCCACGCCAGAGAAACGGAAAGATCGTCGGACAAAACCGGATGGAGGCCGGTGTTGACCATAACGGAAGCTCCGTCACCGTAGGAAATCTTGCCCATGCCGGCGTGGATGCACCGCTGGGCAAACAGCGCGGCGTGGGCATCCCCCATGACGCCACAGAGCAGGATGGGAGTGTCAAAGATCCCCTCAAACGTGGTCTTGCCAAAGATGCTGTCGCTGTATCGTACGTGGGGCAGCATAGACAGGGGGAGATCGAACATCTTGCAGATTTCGGAATCCCACTGCAAATTGTGGATATCAAACAGCTGTGTGCGGGATGCATTGGAGTAATCCGTTGCATGGCGATGCGTAAGCCGGTAGATCAGAAAGCTGTCCATCGTTCCCGCCATCAGGGTGCCGCGCTCGACGTATTTTTGCACAAGCGGAACATTGTGGAGCATCCAGTGGAATTTTGCAGCGGAAAAGTAGGGAGAGAGCCGTAGGCCGGTGTGATTTTTTATAAGAGGTTCATATCCGTATTCATGCAGCTGGCGGCAAATCTCCCGCCCACGGGCGCACTTCCACACGACTGCATTGCACAGCGGCTTGCCGTTGCGGGCCCAGACGACGGCGGTCTCCCGCTGATTGCACAAACCGGCCGCTAATACCTGCGAAGGATGTACGCCGCTCTTGGCAAGCAGTTCGCGGATGCCGTCCAGCATGTTCCGGTAGATTTCATCAGGGTCGTGCTCTATCCATCCTTCTTTTGTGATGATTTGGCGGTGCGGGCGTTCGACTTTGGCACAAAGGGAACCTTTTTCGTCAAACAACATTACTTTTGTGACGTTGGTGCTTTGGTCGATGGAAAGTATGTAATGCTCGTTTGGCATAATAGACAAGAACTCCTTGTAATTTTAATTAAAACGGATATTGCAATTTATTAAATTACATGCTAAAATAATAACACCGGTGTACAGGAAATTCAATGGGCAAGCTGTATAAATGAGCGGTCAAAATTGTGGGTAAAATGTATGATGCAAAATCATCTACATTATGGTATAGTGAATATGAGAAGGTTCTATCGTTGCTGTGGAGGTGGACAGAATGGTGCAGATTAAGGATATAGCGGCCAAGGCAGGCGTCTCTCCAGCAACGGTCTCTCTTGTGCTGAACAATAAACCGGGCATCAGCGAAGAAACGCGGAATGCCGTCATGCGGGTGGTGCAGGACCTGGGGTATACCCGCCCCAAAGCGCGCCGCACGCCGCCTGCGGAACAGCAGCAGAGCGTGCAGTTTATCATTTATAAAAAGCATGGCATGGTGGTGGCAGATACACCGTTTTTTGCCTACGTGCTGGAAGGCGTGCAGATACAAGCACGCAAGTACGGCTTTAACCTGCTGATCTCCTACATAGATGAACGTGCGGGTGCGGCGGCAGTGCGCCAGCAGATCCAAAGGATTACACAGTCCGGCTGTAAAGGCATGCTGCTTCTGGCAACCGAGATAGAAGAAGAGGGGCTTAAGCCGTTTCTGGAAAGCGGTGTTCCGATGGTCGTTGTCGACAATCGTATGCAAAAATGTGACATAGACACGGTCACAATGAACAATGTTCAGGGGGCCTATCTGGCAACACATTACCTTGCGGAGTGCGGCTATCGAAAAATCGGCCACCTGCAAAGCAGGGTCGTGATTCAGAACTTTGTTGACCGTCACACCGGGTACGAACAAGCGATCCGGGAACTGTCCCTTTCTGGATATCCTGATGGTACGTTCAAAATCGGTTCCACTGCAGAAAAAGCCTACATGGACATGAAAGAACTTTTGGCCGGTGGCACGGAACTGCCGCAGGCATTCTTTGCGGACAACGATGTCATAGCTCTGGGAGCACTGCGTGCCCTGAATGAAGCAGGGAAAAAAGTGCCGCAGGATGTAGCAATCGTCGGATTTGACGATATCCCGATGAGCGCACTCTCTACACCGCCCCTCACCACGGTACGGGTTGAAAAAATCTATATCGGCCGTGCAGCGGTGGACCGCTTGGCCGCACGCCTGGAAGAGCCGGATGCCCCCTGCATGAAACTGGAAGTGCGAACCACCTTGGTTGTGCGCGGAAGCACGCAGACTGTGTAAGGCGAACCATACAAAGAAGAACTAAAAAGCCGTTTTTCCTCTTATTAAAAAGGAAAAACGGCTTTTTAGTACAAGTACATAAAAACAAGTAGTTGAAATTTAGTAAAAATAACGAACAAAACAATTAAAATTTAGATTGCATTTTAAATCCATAGTGCTATAATAAATACAAGCGAAGGGCCAAGGCACTTCAAAGAGTTACACACATTAGTAAAAGGAGAAAACCATGAAAAAGACTGTTTCCACTCTGTGCGCAGTCGCGATGCTGGGCACGATGCTGGCTGGCTGCGGCGGTTCTGCTTCTACGGCAGAGAGCACTTCTGCAGCTGACACCACCTCTACTGCATCCTCTACCGCGGCTGAGGCTTCCGGTGATGTGACGACCATCCGCTTCTACGGCTCCGACAGCGAGTATAACCAGAACATCGTCGCCGGCTTCGAGGCTGAGAACCCCGACATCAAGGTCGAGATCGTTCCCGTCGACTTCGACAACGCTGAGCAGGTCATCAAGACCGGCATCGCCTCCGGCGATCCCGTCGATGTGAGCTTCTTCTGGGGCACCCAGGTTTCCACTTTCGCCAAGGACGGCATGGCCCTTGACCTGACCCCTTATCTGGAAGAGAACAACGGCGAGTGGAAGAACACCTTTATCCAGACCTATCTGGATGGCGGCATGTATGACGGCAAGTATTATGCCATCAGCTACCAGCCTGTTATCGAGACCATCTTCTATAATAAAGATCTGTTCAAGCAGTACAATGTGGAAGTCCCCACCACTTGGGATGAGTACATGCAGGCCTGCGCGACCTTCAAAGAAAATGGCATTTACGGCATTGGCAACTGGAGCGGCCAGAACCATCAGTTGCTGGAGTTCGCTTATCAGTACATGGCCAACGACGGTACGCTGGCAGATGTCACTGCCGGCGATGTGGACTTCACGACCTGCACGGGCCTGAAGACCTGCCTTGAGAACTGGAAGTCTGCTTACGACAACGGCTACTGGTATCCGGGCGAGGGCGCTCTGACCAGCACGAAGGACCAGACCCAGGCGGCCTTCTATCAGGGCAAAGTTGCGACCCTGTTCGACGCGGGCTCTAATGCCGGTGCTTACGTCAGCGACTGTGACTTTGAAGTCGGCGTTATGAAGTTCCCTCTGGTTCAGGAGGGCGGCAAATACGGTGTCAACGTTGTCACCAATGCGCTGTTCGTTCCTTCCAACGCAAAGCATCCCGAAGAGGCTGTCCGCTTTATGAAGTACTACACCAGCGATGCAGGTATCGCTGAGATCATCAAGAGCGGCCGTCTGCCCTCCACCGTGAGCATGCAGGACAAGATCGATACCCCCATTATGAAGGATCTGCTGGCTACCACTACCGGTGACAACACCGTCGGTTACACCCACATTCAGAACCTTTCCTCCGAGATCAACTCCTATGTGCAGAACGATATGGTTGGCGCTGTCTGTAGCGGCACCCCTGTGGACGAAGTCCTGCAGCAGCTTGAAGATCTGCGCCAGGCTGCAAAATAAATCCCGTCCGGTGTCTGTATCAGGGGATTATATGTAAAAACCTTTGGCGGGCAATTTACCTGATGAATTGCCCGCCTTTCCTGAACCGGGGCTCTGCCCGCCCCGGCTGAGGAAAGGCGGGCAACACAATAAAATGGAGCAAAAACATGAGTAAAACCAAAAACGCAACCGTTAAAAAAGGTTCGCTGGATCGCAAGTATATGATTGCGGGCCTGCTGTTCCTTATCCCGGCGACTGTGATTTACGTCATCTTTGCCGTGTGGCCTTTCTTTGACAGCTTGTTCCTCTCCTTCAATGAGTGGAACGGCTTCTCCCCCAAAGTGTTTGTGGGACTTGACAACTACATTGCAGCATTTAAGGACAAAACCTTCCTGCTGGCGATCCGCAACAGTGTGTATCTGGGCGTTGTGTCGTCCATTATCAGCGTGTTGGTTGGTCTGCTGATGGCATGGCTGCTGCTGTATGTCGGCAGCCGCTGGGGTGCATTCTTCCGCACGATCCTTTTCTCACCCAGCATGATCCCGGCGGTCATCACAGGCTTGATCTTTGCTTTCGTCTATGAGCCGGAGATCGGTATCCTAAACAACCTTTTGGGTGCCATTGGCCTGGGCAGCCTGCAGCACGCATGGCTGACGGATAAAGGCACCGCACTGAACTGCATCCTCTTTGTCTCCGCATGGAAACAGGTCGGCCTGACGATGGTCCTGTGCTTTGCAGGTATGCAGGGCGTCGACATCTCTCTTATCGAGTCTGCCCGCCTCGACGGTGCCAGCGACTGGAAGATTTTCAAAGACATTCTGCTGCCCCTGATCATGCCGTTTGTGCAGCTGTCCGCCATCTTCGCCATGATGAGCGGCCTGAAGATTTACGACACGGTTGTAGCCCTGACGAACGGCGGCCCCGCAAAGTCTACCACGGTCATGCCGCTGTGGATCCTGCAGAACTCGTTCTCGTTCAACAAATACGGCTACGGTGCAGCCATGAGTATGATTTTTGTTATCATTGTCCTGATCGGCATGGTCGTCGTCAAGGCGGTCGTGAAAGGAGACACCTATGAACAGTAAAGTATTTGACGCTAACCGCAAAGTAAAAGCGCTTGCGTATACGGTGCTGGGAATTTATACGGCGGTCGTGGCTTACCCGCTGCTGTTCCTGCTGTTTACCAGTGTTAAGACAAACCAGGAATTCTTTGTCAACCTGTTCGGCCTGCCGCAGCATTTTGAGTTTGCTAACTACATCAACGCATGGCAGATCGGCAAGCTGGGCAAATACTTCGGTAACAGCGTACTGGTTACGGCTGTCTCGGTGGTCATCACCTGCGTTGTGGCTACGCTGGGCGGCTATGCGCTGGCAAAGCTGCGTGTGCCGAAAGCACAGCTTATCATGGATACCTTTATGGTGTTCAACTTTATCCCCGGTATCGCTATCTACATTTCTCTGTACACCAACATGTCCAAGCTGCACTTGACGGGCAACTACGGCACCCTGATCCTGCCCTATGTCGCATGGCAGATCCCCTTCGCCATGTACATTATGAAGCAGTATTTTGAGACGATCCCGCAAGAACTGATCGAGAGCGGACGTATTGACGGCTGCAACGAGTTCCAGACCTTTATCCACATTATGTTCCCGCTGGTTACCCCGGCCATCGCCACCATTGTTGTCTTTACCTTCATCGGCAACTGGGGCGAGTTGATGTGGGCCAACATTACAACAGCAGCTTCCACCACCATCAAGACGCTGCCTGTCGGTTTGCTGAACTTTAAGACAGAGATGGGCGTGCAGTGGGGCCAGTACACGGCCGGCATCTGCATGGTTACGATTCCCCTGATGATTGTGTTTGCCTACTTCCAGAAATATTTTGTTGCCGGTCTTACAAACGGCGCAGTGAAAGGATGAATTTTCATGGTTTATGACCGTTACGAATTCCCTGTTCCGCAGGAAAAACAGGTGCGCCTTATCACCGATACCGATGCGAAAAACGAGGCCGATGACCAGTTTGCGGTCGTGCAGGCGCTGCTGAGCCCCAAGATGGACAATGTTGGTCTGATCGCGGCACACTTCGGCATCGACCGCGTGGCTGATGCGATGGAGGCAAGCTACCACGAACTGGAGACCATCCTAGACAAGATGCACTTCCAGAAGGAGGGACTGCTCTACCATGGTGCGCCCCACGCACTGCCCAACAAGACGACCCCCGTCGTCAGTGAGGGCGCGGAACTCATTGTGCGCGAGGCAATGAAAGACGACCCGCGTCGTCTGTTCGTCATCTTCTTAGGGCCTCTGACAGATTTGGCCAGTGCCTACCTGATGGAGCCGCGCATCGCCAATCGGCTGACCGCCATCTGGATCGGCGGCGGCGTCTATCCCTCCGGCAGCCCGGAGTTTAACCTGGGCAATGATGTCAACGCCGCGAACGTTGTGTTCTCCTCCAAAATCGAGCTGTGGCAGGTGCCGAAGAACGTCTATGAGATGATGCCCGTCTCGCTGGCCGAACTGCAGGTTCGTGTTCGCCCCTATGGTGAGATTGGCAAGTACCTGTTCGACCAGCTGGTGGCCCACAGTCAAGAGGACATCCCCCGCAAGAGCGACTTCCGCACGGGTGAAACGTGGGTGCTGGGCGACAGTCCCGCTGTCGGCCTGATTCTGTACGAGCACCGTTTCGAGTTCGACTGGGTACCCGCGCCATACATTACGCAGGAACAGGCGTATGTTCACACAGGGACGAACCGTCCGATCCGCGTGTATAAGTCCATTGACAGCCGTCTGATTCTGGAAGATATGTACGCTAAATTACAACTGTTCGCTGCGGCAAATTCTTAAACCAACGTGAGGAAGTGCCGTGCGCACTTCCTCATTTTTTACAAGGAGAAAAGAATATGAGCAATATTAAAATCGGCTTTGCCCCGACACGGCGCAGCATTTTCTCTGCGCCGGACGCTGTCAAATACCGTAATCTCACCGCCGACCGTTTGCGGGAGCTGGGCGTGGACTTTGTAGACATTGATGACATCAACGAGGAGGGGCTACTCTACGATGAAAACGACCGCTTGAAGATTGTCGAGAAATTCAAGGCTTCCAAGATTGACGGTCTGTTCCTGCCGCACTGCAACTTCGGCACCGAGTACGAGTGCGCCCGCCTTGCCAAGGATATGGGCGTGCCGGTGTTGCTGTGGGGCCCGCTGGATGAGCGCCCCGAGCCGAACGGCGTCCGCCTGCGCGATACCCAATGCGGCCTGTTTGCCACCGGCAAGGTGCTGCGCCGCTTCGGCGTGCCGTTTACCTACCTGACGAACTGCCGCTTGAATGACCCGGTCTTTGCGCGCGGCGTCAAGGACTTCCTGGCTGTCTGCAACGTTGTCAAGACGTTCAAAAATATCCGCATCCTGCAAATCGGCCCCCGCCCGTATGACTTCTGGTCCACGATGTGCAACGAGGGCGAGCTGCTGGAGAAATTCAACATCCAGCTGGCCCCCATTCCCCTTCCGGAGCTGACCGCTGAGGTCAAAAAGGCCATTGCCGACGGCGATGAGGTGACCGCCACAATGACGTACTGCCGCGAGAAGATGGACATCAACGTCACCGATGAGCAGCTGACGAACATCGCGGGCCTTGCCGTGGCAATGGAGCGCCTTGTCAAAAAATACCACTGCAACGCCGGGGCAATCCAGTGCTGGAACGCCCTGCAGGGCGAGCTGGGGATTATGCCCTGCGCCGCCAATGCCCTGCTGAACGACAAGGGAATTCCTATCGTATGCGAAACCGATATTCACGGCGCTGTCACGGCCCTGCTGGTCGAGGCTGCCGCCAACGATGACACCCGCGGCTTCTTTGCAGACTGGACAATCCGCCACCCCGATGTGGAAAACGGTGAACTGCTGCAGCACTGCGGCCCGTGGCCGCTGTCGGTGGCGGGCTGTAAGCCCTGCATCACCTACCCGCTGGCGTTTGACTACCCCGGCGCTATCACAGCCGAGGCCAAGCACGGCGACCTGACGCTGGCCCGATTTGACGGCGACAACGGCGAGTACAGCCTGCTGCTGGGCAACGCCAAAGGCATCGACGGCCCGAAGGGCATGGGTACTTATCTCTGGGTCGAGGTCGAGAACATCAAGCGGCTTGAAGCAAAAATCGTCGAAGGTCCGTACATCCACCACTGCGTCGGCATCCACAAGGATGTTGTGCCTGTGCTGTACGAAGCCTGCAAATACATCGGCATCAAGCCTGACCTGTACGACCCGATCGAGGAGAAGGTCAAGGCATATCTGCGGGGTGAATGAGTATGAATCTGCATGAATTGGAATTGAAAAGCTGGGACCTGCGTCGCTACGTGGTTGACATCATCATGGCGGGCGGCGGTGGTCACATCGGCGGCGATATGAGCGTGCTGAACACGCTGCTGGTGCTCTACAAAAATCATCTGCGCATCACGCCGGAGACAACCACCGACCCCAACCGTGACCGCTTTGTGTTGAGCAAGGGCCATTCTGTCGAGGCACTGTACGCTGTGCTGGCGGATTGCGGCTTCCTAGATCTGAACGACATCAAGGCGCGTTTTTCTAAGTTTGGCTCGCCCTACATAGGCCACCCGAACAACAAGCTGCCCGGCATCGAAATGAACTCCGGTTCGCTCGGCCACGGCCTGCCCGTCTGCGTCGGTATGGCACTGGCAGGCAAGATGGATGGACGGGATTACCGCGTTTACACCGTCATGGGTGACGGTGAGTTGGCCGAAGGTTCCGTCTGGGAGGGTGCAATGGCTGCCGGCAACTACAAGCTTGACAACCTCTGCGCTGTCGTTGACCGCAACCGCCTGCAGATTTCCGGCAATACCGAAGACGTTATGAAGCAGGACAGTCAAGAGCAGCGGTGGGCGGCTTTCGGCTGGAATGTCATCAGCGTGGACGGCAACAGCATCGAGGCGATGGACGCCGCGTTTACCGCCGCCAAGCACCATGCCGGGAAGCCAACCGTTATCATCGCCAACACGACGAAGGGATACGGCAGTTCCCTGATGGAAGATAAGGCCGGTTGGCATCACCACCTGCCTACACAGGAAGAATACAAACAGATCATCGCGGATTTTTCCGCGCGAAAGGAGGCTGTTCAGAATGGCTAACAAGATTCCGAACCGTCAGGCCATCTGCGACACGCTGCTGAAAGCTGCTGCCACCGACAAGAGCATTACGGTGCTGTGCAGTGACAGCCGCGGCAGCGCCAGCCTTTCCAAATTTGCCGATACCTACCCCGAACAGTTCGTCGAGATGGGCATTGCGGAGCAAGACCTCGTCAGCGTGGCGGCCGGTCTTGCCAGCTGCGGCAAAAAGGCGTTTGCAGCCTCGCCCGCCTGCTTCCTGTCCACCCGCAGCTATGAGCAAGCAAAAATTGACTGCGCCTACTCAAACACAAACGTGACCCTCATCGGTATTTCTGGCGGCGTCAGCTACGGTGCGCTCGGCATGAGCCACCACAGTGCGCAGGATATTGCCGCGATGAGCGCTATTCCTAATATGCGCGTCTACCTGCCCAGCGACCGTTTCCAGACGGCAAAGCTGATTGAGGCACTGCTGCAAGATGAGAAACCCGCCTACCTGCGCGTTGGCCGCAACCCCGTCGAGGATATTTACACAGAGGAAAACTGCCCGTTTGAGATGGACAAAGCTACCGTCTTGGCCGAGGGTACAGATGTGGCGCTGATTGCCTGCGGCGAGATGGTGCGCCCCGCACTGGACGCCGCTGCGCTGCTGAAAGCACAGGGCATTTCTGCTACCGTGTTGGATATGTACTGCGTCAAGCCGCTGGACAATGCTGCCGTCATCAAGGCCGCACAGAACGCAAAAGTCGTCGTCACGGTCGAGGAACACGCTCCGTTCGGCGGTTTGGGCAGCATGGTGGCGCAGGCCGTGGGTGAACACTGCCCGCGCAAGGTCAAAAACCTGTCCCTGCCCGATGCCCCCGTTATTACCGGCACATCCAAAGAGGTGTTCGACTACTACGGCCTGAATGCGGCGGGCATTGCCAAGACAGCCGCCGAACTGCTAAACGGGTGAATCGGGATGGAACAGTTTATTCTATCCATCGACCAAAGCACCCAAGGCACGAAAGCGATGCTGTTTAATGCGGCGGGCCGCCTGACGGCCCGCGCTGACTGCCCGCACCGGCAGTATGTGGACGAGCGCGGCTGGGTCAGCCACGATTTGGATGAAATTTATGCGAATGTGCTGGCAGTTTGCCGCGACGTGGTGAAGAAAGCAGGAATTGACCCTGTGCAAATTGCCGCGTTCGGCATCAGCAACCAGCGCGAGACGGTCGCCGCGTGGGATAAGGCCGACGGCACCCCCGTGGGACAGGCTATTGTCTGGCAGTGCGCCCGCGCCAAGGAAATCTGCGATGCGCTGACCGACCACGCCGACATGGTGCAGGAGAAAACAGGTCTGCCGCTTTCGCCGTATTTCTCTGCGCCGAAAATGGCATGGATTTTGCAGAACCGCCCCGAAGCCGCTGCCTTGGCGCAGCAGGGGCGGCTGGCGCTGGGAACCATCGACAGCTACCTTGTCTACCGCCTGAGCGGGGAACATAACTTCAAAACCGACTACTCCAACGCCAGCCGCACCCAGTTGTTCAATATCCGTACCTTGCGTTGGGATGACGAATTGTGCGCACTGTACGGCGTGCCGCGCACCTGTCTGCCGGAGGTCTGCATGAGTGACAGTATCTTCGGCACCACGACGCTGGGTGGACTTTTGCCCCGCGCTGTGTCCATCTGCGGTGTGCTTGGCGACAGCCATGCTGCTCTGCTGGGCCAGAACTGCCGCGCCCCCGGCCAGACAAAGGCCACCTACGGCACAGGCTCCAGCGTTATGATGCAGACGGGGGAAAAACTCGTCACGAGCCGCAACGGCCTTGCCACAAGTTTGGCGTGGGGCCTGAACGGCGAAGTAGAGTATGTGCTGGAGGGCAACCTCAATTATACGGGTGCGGTCATCACATGGCTGAAAAAGGATGTGGCACTGTTGGCATCGGATTCCGAGAGCGAGACGCTGGCCCGTGCTGCCAACCCTGCCGATAAAACCTACTTTGTACCAGCGTTCACAGGTCTTGGCGCACCCTATTGGGACAGCGAGGCCACGGGTCTGCTGACGGGCATCACCCGCACGACAGGCAAAGCCGAGATCGTTAAAGCGTGCGTTGAGTGCATTGCGTACCAGATTACCGACCTTGTGAACCGAATGGCGCAGGATGCAGGTGTTCTCTTGACGGAACTGCGGGTTGACGGCGGCCCTACGGCCAACCGCTACCTGATGCAGTTTCAGTCTGATATGGCGCAGGTCGAAGTCAGCGTACCCGATATTCAAGAACTCTCCGGCTTTGGCGCAGCCTGTGCCGCAGGACTTTCCTGCGGATTGTACGACCCAGCCACCGTCCATGCGCAAATTGACCGCTGCGCCTACACCCCGCAGATGGGAGCGCAGGAACATGATGCGCGTTACAGCGGATGGCTAAAAGCTGTGCGGCAGACCTTGGCGCACTGAAAGGATTCAACAATGAAATTTTATATTGATGCTATATGATTGGCGACCGGGTCATTCCCGCTTTGCAGGTACCGTAATTCAGCCGTTTGACGCAAAAACCAGAACCGTTACCGGGGAAAGGAAGCAGTTTTACTACGGTACCTCGCTCGGAGTTTGCGAAGGGCCGCAGATTTTGAAAAAAGATGGGTATTATTACCTGCTTTGTGCAGCATGGGGTACCAGTTACGGACACGCTGCTACGGTGGCCCGGTCAAAAAGCTTGGAGGGACCCTGGCAAGAATCACCCTATTTCCCGCTGTTGACATCCTGCGATGACGAAAAAAACACCTTGCAAAAAAGCGGACATGCGTCTTTTATACATATCGGGGATGAGTGGTACATCACACACATCTGTGCGCGCCCCTTAACAAAACGAGGCCGCTGCACATTAGGCCGAGAGACCGCATTGCAAAAGATTACGTGGGTCGATGGTTGGCCTCGCCTTGAAAGCGGAACGCACTTTCCTCAAATCGCCGTGGCAGCGCCCAAGGCAAGCAGTTGGATCCTGCAAAAAACAGACCACAGCGAAAGCGTTACTTTTGACAGTGTAAAACAGCTGCCGCCGTCCTTTAAGACCCTGCGCGCACCGCTGACGGCCGAGCAGGATTATAGCCTTACGGAACGCCCCGGCTGGCTGCGCTTATACGGTGGGCAGAGTCTTTCCAGTCATCATAAGCAGACACTGTTTGCCAGGAGATGGCAGAGCTTTACGTTTTGCGCCGAAACAAAAATCGACTTCTTTCCGCAGAATTTCCAGCAAATTGCGGGATTGGTTCTCTTTTACGATACCTGTAACTGGATTTATGCCTATATAACCTGGGATGAAGAAGCCAATGCGCGAACACTGCAAATTTTGAGGTGCGACTTTAAAGATTTTACCTATGGGAGCGATGCGATAACACTTCCACCGCAGGGAAGCGTATACCTGAAAGTGACTGTTGACCATGCACAGGCACAGTTCTTCTACAAAACAGACGGCACGAAATGGCTTCCGTTGGGAGTAGTGCAGCCTGCTGACCACTTGAGCGATGATTATATTGAAGAACGGCGTGGCCGCTGCGCCTTTACGGGGGCAATGGTGGGCATCTGCGCACAGGATATGGATATACATCGTAGTTATGCTGATTTTTCCTATTTTACATATAAAGAAATGCAGGGAAAAACAGCTTCTTTTTGAAGCATCTGCTGCAATAAATGGAGGAAACCATGACACAACCCGAACTGCAAAAAATGGATGCCTACTGGCGCGCCAGCAACTATCTGGCAGCCGGTCAGCTGTATTTGCTGGATAACCCGCTGCTGCGCCGCCCGCTGAAGCGCGAGGACGTCAAGCGCAAGATCGTCGGTCACTGGGGCACCGTTCCCGGCCAAAACTTCGTCTATGTTCACCTGAACCGTATTATTAAAAAGTACGACCAGGATCTGATTTTGATTTCCGGCCCCGGCCACGGCGGCAACTTCTTCGTTGCCAACGCCTACCTGGACGGCACCTATAGCGAGGTCTATCCAAATATCAGCCGCGATGAGGAAGGCATGCGCAAGCTGTTCAAGCAGTTCTCCTTCCCCGGTGGCATTTCCTCCCATGTGGCACCCGAAACGCCGGGCTCCATCAACGAGGGCGGCGAGCTGGGCTATTCCATCGCCCATGCTTTCGGTGCTGTCTTTGATAACCCCGACCTGATTTGCGCGGTCACCGTTGGCGATGGCGAGGCTGAAACAGGCCCCCTGGCGACTTCCTGGCAGTCTAACAAGTTCCTGAGCCCCGTTGGCGACGGCGCTGTGCTGCCAATCCTGCACCTGAACGGCTACAAGATCTCCAACCCCACCGTGTTCGGCCGCATGACCCATGAGGAAATCGAGGACTTCTTCAAGGGCTGCTCTTGGAAGCCCTACTTCGTCGAGGGCGATGACCCGATGACGATGCACGCCAAGATGGCCGATACGCTGGACACCGTGATTGAGGAAATCCACGACATCCAGCGCCGCGCCCGCAGCGGTGAGAAGCTCGACCACATCAAGTGGCCCATGATCGTGCTGCGCACCCCCAAGGGCTGGACAGGCCCGAAAGTGGTCGATGGCAAGCCCATCGAGGGTACGTTCCGCGCCCATCAGGTGCCTATCGACATCACCCTCGGCACGCCGCATCAGGAAGAACATCTGAAGCAGATTGAAGAGTGGCTGCACAGCTACCATCCCGAGGAACTGTTCGATGAGAACGGCACCCTGATTCCCGAGCTGCAGGAGCTGGCCCCCAAGGGCGACCGCCGCATTGCGGCTAACCCTCACGCCAACGGCGGCAAGCTGCTGCGTGACCTGCGCACGCCCGATTTTAAGCAGTACGCCGTTGATATTCCATTCCCCGGTTCTGTTGAGAAGCAGGATATGATTGAACTCGGCGGCTACATCCGCGACGTCCTCAAGCTGAACGCCGACGCGAAGAACTTCCGTATCTTCGGACCTGACGAGACGATGTCCAACCGCCTGTACAAGTGCTTTGAGGCCACCCAGCGCGATTGGAACTCCACGATTGTCCCCGGAGACGAGTTCCTGGCCAACGACGGCCGCATCATGGACTCGATGCTGTCCGAGCATATGTGCGAGGGTTGGCTTGAGGGCTATCTGCTCACCGGCCGACACGGCTTCTTTGCCAGCTACGAGAGCTTCATCCGCGTGGTGGATTCCATGGTAGCGCAGCACGCCAAGTGGCTCAAGGTCTGCAACCAACTGCCTTGGCGCCAGAGCATCGCCTCTCTGAACCTGATTCTGTCCTCCAACGTCTGGCAGCAGGACCACAACGGCTACACCCACCAGGACCCCGGCTTTCTGGACCATATCGCCAACAAAAAGGCCGATGTCGTGCGCCTGTACCTGCCGCCGGACACCAACTGCCTGTTGAGCTGCTTTGACCACTGCGTCCGCAGCCGCGACTATGTGAACGTACTGGTCACGTCCAAGCACCCGCGCCCCCAGTGGCTGACGATGGAACAGGCCGTCAAGCACTGCACCCAGGGTGTTGGCATCTGGGATTGGGCGTCCAGCGACGCCGGCGAGGAGCCGGACATCGTGATGGCCTGCTGCGGCGACACCCCGACGCTGGAAACGCTGGCCGCTGTCACCATCCTGCGTGATGCAATGCCGGAACTCAAGATTCGTGTTGTCAACGTCGTCGACCTGATGAAGCTGGAGCCCAACACCAAGCACCCCCACGGCCTGACCGATGCTGATTATGACGCGCTGTTCACTAAGGACAAACCCATCATCTTCGCCTTCCACGGCTACCCGACGCTGGCGCATGAGCTGACCTATGAGCGCACCAACCGCAACCTGAGCGTCCACGGCTATCAGGAGGAGGGTACGATTACCACGCCGTTTGATATGCGCGTGCAGAACGAGATTGACCGCTTCCACCTTGTCAAGGACGCCCTGCTGCACCTGCCCCAGCTGGGCAACAAGGGCGCGTACCTGATCCAGCAGATGAACGACAAGCTGGTCGCCCACAAGAACTACATCCACGAGGTCGGCCAGGATATGCCCGAGATTTTGGACTGGAAGTGGCATCTGCCCGAGAATAAGTAAACATAGTAAGGGTATAAACTTACTTCCCAGAAGCTGAAAATGTGGTGCTTCGCTAATTGTGTGAGGTCTAAAAATATTATATGACAACAAAATCAAGCAGTGCGATCGTAAGTTGTACTCTTTAGTGTTAAGTTGTACGCAATGCCGTAAAGCCAATGTGGAAAAATCCGACTTTTTGTGTTTTTACGGATAGAATACGATAGTATCTTAGTATTTAATTTATTTAGTATTTATTTGTGCTGGATTTACCTGTACAGGAAAATCCAGTCTAGGTAAATGCCTTTGTGGTAAAATAAAAATCCCCGGAAAGCGGGGAGTTTGGGGTGCTATTTGGCTGGGTGAGTACCGTGCCGATGCAGTGCGAACGTGCCCAAACAGGGGCATTTCTCGCGGCGACAGGGGCGGTGTGCGGGGATGTTGTGGAGTGGCGCTTGCGTACAACTTCTGTATAGAGAGTAAAACTTCATTACTGGTTCGTGGGGCTTTTCATTCGTAAGAACCTCTTGATGTGGGTATTCACATTTCTCTATGAGACCAAAACTGCGCATTTATTTGAACGGTGCGTGTGAGAATCCGTCTAACCAATTTGCCCCCAAAACTGCCCCCAAAAGGGTTTGGAACGGGTTGGCACGGTGTAGCACCCTTTTGTACACATGGGACAAAATCCGTTTTGAGCCTTGGTACGCAATACCACCAAACCCAACAAAACGGCATTGTGACGCACAAATTTTAGATTTCTCATAACCCGGAGGTCGCAGGTTCAAGTCCTGTCCCCGCAACCAACAAAAGCTCGTTGAAACGACAAGTTTCAGCGAGCTTTTTTCTGCAATATGGCAAAAGTGGTAACGTTCCGGTAACTTTGCCCCCAAAACAGCAAAATGACTGCGCCCGGACGGCTGAGATTTTCAACTGTCCGGGCGCTTTTTGTGGATAAATCTTGCTGAGTTTGTAGGTAAAAACAGGAGTGGTCAGACGGATTCAACGGGTGCCTTGTGAAGGTTTCTGTTTGGCGCTTTTGCGGTACTCGTTGGGACTGGTACCTTCGACCTTGCGGAAGCATTTGGAAAAATAGGGCAGTGAGCCGAAGCCAATCTGCTCAGCAATCTGGGTCAGGCTGAAATCAGTGCTGGTCAGTAAGGCTTTTGCCTCGGTGATGCGGCGCTTCATCAGGTAGTCGATGGGGGAGACTTTATACTCGTTCTTGAACGAGTGGGATAGATAATATTTGTTTACGTGGGCAATCTCCGCAAGCTTGTCCAGGGTAATACTTTCACTATAATTTTCATCGATATAGCGCTTTGCGGCGGCACATTCCTTACTCTCGGAGGGCGGCGCAGTGAGGCGCAGCGAAACTGATGCCATGCGCACGATTTTGACTAGCAGCACCTCGGTCAGATCCTGGCAGACCATTTCGCAGCCGTCCTCTCGGGCATCGATCTCCCGCAGCAGCATCTTCATCAGGCTCAGCAGCTCCTCCCGCACGGAACTGCATTTCAGCATGGTGTAGCCGCGATCCTTCTGCTCAAACAAAATTTCAATGCCTTCAATGCCCAGCACAACGTATTCCAGTGGGTTTGCCTGGTAACTCAACTCGGTGTGCAGGGTGCGGGGGTTCACAATGACCATGTCGTCTGGTGCGACGTCCAACATTTTGCCTTCGACGTTGAATTGACCGCGACCATCTACGCAATAGAACACCTCCGTGCAGGAGTGGGTATGCGGCACTGAGTTCCAGTCCCCGCCGAATCGACTTTTGCTTACGTACAGCAGGCGGATGGCCTCCCGCGGGGGAACGTCCATATTGAATTCATACCGTGTGTTCATAAGCGGTGCGCCTCCAGATGACAAAATGTTTACAAAAATTCAAAAGTATGTGGAGCAATATCGTTACAAAATTAAGCAAGAACGGAAGAATAAAAAGGCATTGGCAGTTTTCGGTGCTGCTCTTATTATATACGCATTCGTGGTGTATGACAAGAGCCTTTCTACAAAAAATCACGATATAAAATAGAATATAAGCGCGATTTCGTTGCAAAAAAGCTTGAAACCAGCAAGCTGCACAAAGAAGAATCTTACTTTTTGTGCAGCTTTTTCTTTATTTTCTGATGTTGGCGGCAACATTCAGAAATAAAGCAAGATAATACAAACGCGCAACAATATACCTACTGTTCAAAGAGGGCAGAAACAAGTATGATGATGTCAATGAAACGATGCCTGCCGTGGCAGACAAAACGGACAGAGAAGGGATTATGAAGATGGAGCAGACCGGAAGATTGACACTTCCCACAGACGCGGATGTGGTCGAGGAGACCCTGCGGCTGAAAAATCTGTTGGGCGCGGATGCGCTGCGCGACTGCGACGGCACCGAAATGCCGCAGGAATTGCTGACGGACCCCGCCAAAAAGTACGCTACCTATTATACGACCCGCAAGGACAACGCCTGGGCGGAAGCAAACCCCGACGAAATCCAGCAGGAGTACCTCATCAGTGATCGCCACACGGCGCGCGGCACGACGCTGCGCGTTCATCTGATGGACGGCTTCCACACCCAGCAGCTCAAGGTCAACACGCTGGATGACCCCAAGCGCTGGTGGGAGGTCATTGACCGCACGACGGGCGAGGTCGTCCCCACCGACAAGTGGTTCTTCGACGAGCCGACCGGTGAGGTCGAGATCGAAACCGTCCCCTATCACGAATACACCGTCAGCTTTCTGGCGTTCCTGATCTGGGACCCCGTACACATGTACAACTTCCTGACCAACGACTGGAAGGATACGCCGCACCAGCTGACCTACGATGTGCGCCAGCCCAAGACGCAGGCCTATGTAAAAGAAAAGCTGCGCCGCTGGTGCGAGGCCAACCCCCACATTGATGTGGTGCGGTTCACGACCTTCTTTCACCAGTTCACGCTGACCTTTGACGACCAGAAGCGCGAGAAATTCGTCGAATGGTTCGGCTACAGCGCCAGCGTCAGCCCCTACATTCTGGAAAAATTTGAAAAGTGGGCAGGCTACAAGTTCCGCCCCGAGTTCATTGTGGATCAGGGCTACCACAACACGATGTTCCGCGTGCCGAGCAAGGAGTTCCGCGACTTCATTGAGTTCCAGCAGCAGGAGGTCTGCGCTCTTGCCAAAGAGATGGTCGACATCGTCCACTCCTACGGCAAGGAAGCGATGATGTTCCTCGGCGACCACTGGATCGGCACCGAGCCCTACGGCAAGTATTTCGCCTCCATCGGGCTGGACGCCGTGGTCGGCTCGGTCGGCAGCGGCGTTACGCTGCGGATGATCTCCGACATCAAGGGCGTCAAGTACACCGAAGGCCGTCTGCTGCCCTACTTCTTCCCCGATGTGTTCACCGAGGGCGGCGACCCCATCGGCGAGGCCCGCACCAACTGGATGAAGGCCCGCCGCGCGATTTTGCGCAGCCCGCTGGACCGCATCGGTTACGGCGGTTACTTAAAGCTCGCCAGCAACTGGCCCGGCTTTATCGACGAGATTCAGAATGTGGTCGGCGAGTTCCGCCAGATCCACGAAAATATGCAGGGCACAAAGTCCTACGTTGCGCCGTTCAAGGTGGCCATCCTCAACTGCTGGGGCGGCCTGCGCAAGTGGATGAGCAATCAGGTGCATCACTCCATTTACCACCGTGAGACCTACTCCGCCGAGGGTGTTCTCGAATGCCTGAGCGGTATGCCGTTTGACGTGGAGTTCATCGACTTCGATGACATTCGCAGCGGTATCCCCAAGGACATCGGCGTCATCATCAACGTCGGCGATGCGTACACAGCCTTCAGCGGTGCCGAGAACTGGATCGACGAAAAGGTCGTGACCGCCATCCGCAAATTTGTGGACGAGGGCGGCGGCTTCATCGGCGTGGGTGAGCCCACCGCATACCAGCATCAGGGGCGGTACTTCCAGCTGTCCGACGTGATGGGCGTGGACCGCGAGATGGGCTTCTCGTTAAGCACCGACAAATACAACACCTGCGACCCGCACCACTTTATCCTGGAGGATATTGACACCGCCGTTGATTTCGGCGAGGGCACGAGCCGCATCTACGCGCAGGGCAAGCACTATCAGATCCTGGCGCAGGACGGCGAGTACAGCCAGTTGGTCGTCAACGAGTACGGCAAGGGCCACAGCGTCTACTTTGCCGGGCTTCCCTACTCCCCGCAGAACTGCCGCATTTTGCTGCGCGCCATCTACTACGCCGCCGGTATGCCGGAGGAGATGAAGCACTACTACGTGACCAACGTCGATACCGAGGTCACGGTATTCCCCGAAACGAAGCGCATCGCGGTCATCAACAACGCAGATGCTGAGGAAAAGACAGACCTGTACATCAAGGGGCATCTGATCGACAGCCTGACGCTGGCCCCGCGCGAGATGCGCTGGGTAGACGATGCCGAATAACACCCGATAATTTATGCCCCGCCGTGGGACATACGTTATACAGCCAAAGAATGGAGAAACAATTTTAAGGAGGAAACCCCATGAAAAAGAAGAATGCAGCAGCCCTTATGGCGGCAGCTATGGCAGCATCCCTGCTGGTTGGCTGCGGCGGCGGTGCCGCTTCCGGCAGCGCAGCTGCCTCTACCGCCGAGAGCACCCCTGCCGAATCCACCGCAGATTCCACTGCCGCCGACGCCACCGCTGACGGCGACGAGACCCTGACTGTCTGGGCATGGGACCCCAACTTCAACATCTACGCCCTGAAGCAGGCGGAGGCTATCTACCAGAAGGATCACCCCAACTTCAAGCTGAACATTGAGGAAAACGTCTACAGCGACATCGAGACTAAGCTCATCACCGCTGCCACCAGCGAGGATTACAGCACCCTGCCTGATCTTTTCCTGATGCAGGACTACTCCTACCACAAGATGGTCGCCAACTTCCCCGGTATCTACACCGACCTGACCGACTCCGGTCTGGATTGGGACAAGTTCTCCGGCGGCAAGCTGGCTGATTCCACCATCGATGGTCACCATTACGGTCTGCCCTTCGACAACGGCGCTTCTGTCATGGCAGTTCGTTCCGATATGATCGAGAATGCCGGTCTGACCGTCGATGACTTCAAGGATTTGACTTGGAGCGAGTTCGAGGAAAAGGCACAGAAGGTCGTGGACGCCAACGGCGTGCCGATGCTGACTTCTTCCGGCGGTTCTGAGCTGATCATCGAGATGATGCAGTCTGCCGGTGCTTCCCCCGTTGTGGACGGCGAGGTCAAGATTGCTGACAATGCCGCGCTGAAAGAGTCCCTGACCGTCTACAAGGACATGGTCGATAAGGGCATCCTGGCTGAGTACACCGACTGGGATCAGTACATTGCTTCCATGAACGACGGCAAGGCTGCCGGTGTCATCAATGGCTGCTGGATCATGTCCAGCGTGCAGGCTGCCGAGGATCAGTCCGGCAAGTGGGCTATCGTGGATATGCCTAAGCTGGACGGCATCGACGGTGCTACCAACTACGCAAACTGCGGCGGCGCAAGCTGGGCGGTTTCCTCCAACTGCAAAAACACCGCGCTTGCCTTCGACTTCCTGAAGAGCACCTTCGGTTCCAGCATCGAGCTGTATGACGACCTGCTGCCCAACGCCGGTGCAATCTCCAGCTATCTGCCCGCTGCAGAGAGCGACGTCTACAACCAGCCTTCTGAGTTCTACGGCGGTCAGACCGTTTACAAGGACATCGTTGAGTTCGCAGGCAAGGTTCCCGCATTCGACTGCGGCGCTTACTACTCTGACGTGCGCAGTGCCCTGACCGATGCCGTTACCAACATCGTCCAGAACAACGCCGACATTGACAGCGAGATGCAGAACGCCCAGGATACCGTGGAGTTCAATATCGCTGGCTAAGCAAAGCATGACACACACTGTGTCCGGTTACAACTGAGAATTTGCCAAGGGCACGGTTTGCATCTGATACGTCCGCTGCAAGCCGCGCCCTTGCTTTTGTGGCAAAATAGGAGACACTACGATGAAGAGAAAAGGACTGAATATGGAGCAGAAGCGCAACCTGACGGGGTGGGCGTTCTTGCTGCCGGCAGCACTCCTGATATTTGTATTCTGCTTTTACCCCATGGTGCAGGCGCTGATCCTTTCGTTCCAGAAAGGCACCGGCAGCGCTGTACAGCCTGCGGGCTTTGCCAACTACGCGCGCATTTTAAAGGATGCCACGTTCCAGCAGTGCCTGTTTAACACGATTTTCTATTTTGTGATCCAGGTGCCCATTATGCTGATCCTGGCATTGATCCTGGCGCAGCTGCTCAACAGCCCGGACATCAAGGGCAAGGGCATCTACCGCACGATGATTTTCCTGCCCTGCGCCACGTCGCTTGTCTCCTACTCGATGATTTTCAAATCCCTGTTTGCCAACGATGGTCTGGTCAACAGGGTGCTGTCCACCGTGGGCATCCCCACAGTGGATTGGTTCCAGAACGCATGGGCGGCACGCTGGGTCATCGTTATTGCGCTGGTCTGGCGCTGGACTGGCTACAACATGGTCTTTTATCTTGCCGGTTTGCAAAACATCGACTACTCGATCTACGAAGCGGCCCGCATCGACGGCGCTTCCCCGTTCCAGCAGTTTGTTCACCTGACGATCCCCCTGCTGAAGCCCACCATCCTGCTGACTGCCATCATGTCCACCTCCGGCACGCTGCAGCTGTTTGATGAGTCCGTCAACCTGACGGCGGGCGGTCCCGGCAAGGCGACCATGACACTGACCCACTATATTTATAACATCTCGTTTGTCGAGACGCCCAAGTTCAACTATGCGGCGGCGCTGTCGGTGTTTATCCTTGTTGTCGTGGCAGTGCTGTCTGCCATCCAGATGAAAGTAGGTGATAAGCGTGACTAAGGGTAAAAAGATTCTGGCGCACGCTGTGCTGATTTTTGCCAGCTTCCTGTCTGTATTTCCGCTGTACTATATGCTGTGCGGCGCAACGAACCCCAGCATTGATGTTGTGCGTGGCAAGCTGATCCCCGGCACCTATCTGGTGGAAAACTTCAAGTCGCTGATCGCCAACCAGAATCTGGGGCTGGCGATGGCAAACTCCTTCCGCAACGCCATCTTGATGACACTCATCACACTGCTGGTCTGTTCCATCGCGGGCTATGGCTTTGAAATTTACCATGACAAGGCCAAGGATGCGCTGATGAGCGTTCTGCTGCTGGCGATGATGCTGCCGTTCGTGGCAATTATGATTCCTCTGTTCAAGATGATGTCCCACTGGGGGCTTGTCAACAGCTGGGCGGCGTTCGTGCTGCCGTCCATCTCGACACCGTTTATGATCATGTTGTTCCGGCAGGCATCGCGTTCCTTCCCCAATGACATTATTGAAGCGGCGCGTCTCGACGGTTTGAGCGAGATCGGCATCTTCTTTCGGATGTTTGTCCCCATCATGCGCTCTACCTACGGCGCGGCGATGACTGTTACGTTTATGAACGCATGGAACAGCTACCTCTGGCCGAAGATCGTATTCCAAAGCAACGCATCCATCACAATGCCGATGCTGGTCGCAAACCTCAAGAGCGGCTACAGTGTGGACTACGGTATGCTGATGCTGGGCGTTCTGATCTGCACACTGCCCACCGCGATCATCTTCCTCTGCCTGCAGAAGAGCTTTGCCAACGGCATCACGGGTGCAGTCAAGTGATGGACGAACGAACCTACTGCCTAACGCCGGAGCAGTGGCGTCACGCCAAAGCCTGCCTGACGCTGGCAAAGCGCTGGGGGCTGATTGATGACGACGGCTTTTCCGCGCTCGAATGCCGCCGCACTGCAAAAAACGCACAAGCTGAAAAAGCGGAGCAGGACGGTAAACCCGTGTATGGCACGCGGCATTTCTCTGCCCCGGCCTACCTGCAATACGAACTGACTCGCTTTAAGCTGGATTTCGTGGAACGGTGCGAAAAAATTCGTGCGTTGGGCATCTGCCCGGATTTTACCGACGCACAGACCCGCGCCTGGTATGACGCGAACCCGGATCTGTTCACGCGGTACGCTGGCGACAGCTTTCCCTATGAGGAAGTGAAACAAATCATCGAAAAGCGGCTGCGGGAGGAGGTGTATGACAGCCTTGTGCAAGACCTATTACGTGAATCCGCAGATAGGCAGTGATACAAATGACGGCTTGACGCCGGAAAAGCCGCTGGCGACGCTGTTTGCTGTCAACCGGCTGGCACTTGCCCCCTGCGACACGGTGCTGCTCAAACGCGGCAGCGTATTTGAAAAGCAGTTCCTGCATCTGCGCTGCTGCGGCGAAAAAAATTGTCCCATCACCATCGCTGCCTATGGTGAAGGCAGCTCCCCGCGCATTGACGCTGACGGGCAGGGGCTTTGGTATCAGGACTATGGCTGCGCACTGGATTCACCCACCCATGTGTACCGCGGGTATGTTTCCTCCGCCGTGCTGCTGTATGATGCAGCCTATGTCACGGTGCGTGATTTGGAGCTGACGAACCGCGCCGATGATGTCATCGGCGAACAATATTCCCAGCCGGATAAGCTGGAGCGCACCGGCGTGGCTGTGGTGGCAAAAGACAAGGGCACGCGCTGCGGCATCACACTGCAAAACCTGCTGATCCACGATGTACACGGCAACGTTTACGACAAACACATGAACAACGGCGGCATTTACATGACCGCGTTGCAGCCCGCAAATGAGACTGCTACCGGCGTGGCACGCTTTGCCGACGTGCTGGTCGCGGGCTGCTATGTAGCCCGCGTCAGCCGCTGGGGAATCGCGGTGGGTTATACTTACGCCCATGCGCAGTTCCAAGGTGCTGAACTGGCAGAAAAAACCTTTTTGCAGTACGGTCACGAGAATGTCGTTCTCCGTGATAACTACGTGAGAGCGGCAGGCGGCGATGGTCTTACGGTTATGTATGCTCTGCGCCCGCTGGTCGAGCACAACACGGCGGACTCTGTCGCCTGCGAGATGAACGACCGTGTTTATCGGGAGCCGGGCAACCGCATGGGCAAGGTAGCTGCTGCCATCTGGCCGTGGAAGTGCAAGGATGCGTTGTTCCGCTATAACGAAGCCGTTGACACACGGCTTAATCAGGACGGCATGGCTTACGATGCCGACTCTGGCGACGGTACGGTGTATGAGCACAACTACAGCCGCATGAATGAAGGCGGCTGCGTGATGTTCTGCCTGGAAGAAGCCATCCACAACACGTTCCGCGACAACGTCAGCTATGACGACCTCGGCGGCACGATCAGCCCCTCCCAAAACCCGGACGCCCTTTTGGAGCATAACACCTTCTATGTGCGTACGGGTGTGCCCTTCGTGCGCACCCGCATGGACGGAGGCAACTACACCGAGAAGGATGATAAAATCATCCCGATACCCTAAAAAGCACAAAAAACGATACCGCCCGGGATGTTGAGTTTTTCGACATCCCGGGCGCTTTTTGTGGATAAATCTTGCAGCGTTGGCAGGTAAAAAACAGGAGCGGTCAGCCAGCTTGGACCAGTACCAGCATGCTGTTCTGCGGTACGATAATTTGCTCTTGTTTGGTGGGGATAGGCGGGTTCTCGATGGAAATGCTGTACCGCATGCTTATTCCGATATATTTTCGGAAATCGCGGATGCGGCAACGCAATGCGGCTGCACATTCACTTTGTATGTGGATGATCCACCCCCAAAACGATGACAATCAAATCCGATTCACTTTTCACTCTCCATACGCCCTAGATATCGCCACAGCGTCGTACGGCTGATGCCCAACTGGCGGGCGGCTGCGGCACGGTTGCCGTTGTGGGCGGCGACAGCCTGCTGCACGACCTCGGTGATAATTTCGTCCAGCGTACGGTCGCTGCGCACTTCGGCGTGGGCCAGTTCGGTGTGGCGGCGCAGGGTGCGCTCACGCCCTAAAAGCTCCGCGACCTGCGCGGCGGTCACATAGGCACCGTTGCTGGTGGAAGCCAGCGTGCGCAGGATGTTTTTGAACTGGGTATAGTTTGTCGGCCAGCTGTACTGGCGCAGCATCTCGATGGCGCGTGGCTCAAAGCCGGAAATCTGCTTGCCCAGCTCCAGATTCAGGCTGCTTAAATACACGCTGGCCAGTGAGGGGATCTCGTCCTGGCGGCTGCGCAGCGGCGGCAGGGTCAGCGTCAGGCAGCCCAGGCGCTCGGTAAATTTGCGCAGCACATCGGGCACGATTTCTTCCTCCCGGCAGGCGCAGCTGAAAATCAGCCGCACGCGGCGGGCGAGACCGGTCTCCTTGATGGCGGCCAGCAGCTCGGGTACGCGGGCATCTGCAATAGATTCAAGATTCTGGAAATACACGGTATTGCCGGTGGCGTTGAGCGGGGAGCTGTAATGGTTCAGCAGAAAATCCCAGCTCTTATCGTTCATCAAGGCGCAGTTCACCACAGCCATAGGTTTGTTAACCAGCTGGCTGTGCAGATAGAGATACCGCGCAATCTGCTCCTTACCGGTGCCAGGCTCGCCGCTGATCATGACCGGCTGGCGCACGGCGGCCAGGGACTGAATTTCCGTGTCCAGCGTGCCCATTGCGCCGCTCAGGCTGTAAAAGCTGTTGGTAAACAGGTACTCGCACTCGCCGCGGTTCATCGACCGCAGCCCTGCCCAGTTAGTGTGCAGCGGGATACGCGACGGCACGCAGTAGAAAAGATATCGCTTGGCCTCGTCTGCCACAAAGACCTGCGCCGTGATACTGTACAGCTGGTCGCGCTCGGTGTAGTAAAATTTCAGCGTACCGCTGACGGGTATCTCAGACAGGTGGGCGCGCAGCTGCTCCAACAATTCCGGCGGCGGGTCGGAGGGGCTGGAATAAAAGACGCTGCCGTCCTCGTGCAGTACAATGGCACGGCCATTTTGCCCCTGGGTAATGCGCCGCAGCAGCATGATTTCCCACCGTTGCTGATTGTACCACTCGCTGATGCTCAGCGCCTGGTCAATGGCAGCGTGGAGGCTCTCCATACCCGATGTAATAAGAAATGCGTCCAGCCCCAGCTGCCGTGCCACGGTGTGGGTAACCATGTCACAGACGACCATGCGATAGCCGCCCTCCTGCAAGCGCTGCAGGGTGTTCGTAACCTCATCGGCACTATGTACGGTCAGGATATCCAAATCATAGCCCAGCAGGCTGCACAGTGTGTGCGCTGGTTCGGTGATGCTGGGGAAGCCGACAATGGCGTACAGGCTTGTGTAATTCTGCGCCAGCTTCATTGTGCGCAGCACATCATAGACCGAAATATTGATGTCCACCACCGGCAGGTCCGTCACTTTGCGAATCAGCGCCGCCGTGCCCCCGCGGGAGATAACGCAGTTATAGGTATTGGACGGCATCCGCTGCACGATGGACACACCGGCATCCAGGTCGCCGGTGTAGGCATCCAGTTGGATCTGCGGGTACGCTTCGGCTGCGCGCTCCATCGCAGTGCGCATACCGTCATAAGGGGCAATACCGAGAATGCGAATCTTGCTCTGCTCCATAGCAGCAAAACCTCCGTGTTCATCTTTGAGACGATTATAACAGGTTACAGCACAAATTGCACGACTTGTGTGTTTCTATTTGAAACGCTTTGCTGAATAGTATAGAACAAAATTCAAATGCGTTGCAGATTGCAACGCATTTTTTGCGTTTTTTCGGTGCAAGGCGTTTCAAAACGCGGCATAATGGAAGCACAGAATGAAAGAAAGAGGAGGACATCCGATGGTTCTGCTGATTATTGCGGACGATTTCACCGGGGCGTTGGATACCGGCGTGCAGTTTGCGGCGCGCGGCATCAAGACCCGCGTGGTGGTAGGTGCGGACGCAGCGCTTACCCACCAGAACGCGGACGTTCTGGTGGTGGATACCGAGACGCGCCACCTGCCTGCCGCCCAGGCTTATGCGGCGGTGGAAGGGCTTGTGCAGCGCGCCAAGTACGCCGGGTTCGCCTACCTTTATAAGAAAACTGATTCCGCTCTGCGCGGCAACGTGGGCGCAGAGCTGGCCGCCCTGCTAAGCGCCAGCAGCAGCCGCCAGCTGGCATTTCTGCCCGCCTTCCCCCAGATGAACCGCGTGACAAAAAACGGTGTGCAGTACATCGACGGCGTGCCGGTCACCAAAAGCCCTTTCGGCGTTGACCCGTTCGAGCCGGTGCGCCATGCCGCCGTCACTGACCTGCTGGCCGAGCAGACTGACCTGCCCGCCGCCAGTTTCCCGGCGCTGGCGGCAGACGGCAGCGTTCCGGCAGAGGATGGCATTCTGGTTTTTGATGCCGCCACGGTGGACGAACTGCGCAGCACAGGCCGCGCCCTGCTGAACAACGGTGGGCTGCGTGTGCTGGCGGGCTGCGCCGGGTTCGGCGCAGTGCTGCCGGAGCTGCTGGGGTTGGGCGGCGCAGATGTCACCTGCCCGGCACTGGACCCGCGGCTGCTGGTCATCTGCGGCAGCGTAAACGCCATCACGCTGGCCCAGCTGGACAAAGCTGAGCAGGCAGGCTTCACCCGCCTGCGGCTGACCCCGCACCAAAAGCTGATGCCGGACTACTGGCGCAGTGCGGATGGCCGCATGACGCTGGATCATATTGAGGAAACGCTGGCCGCGCATCCCTATAACATCATTGAGACAAACGATGAGGGCGGCAACGAACCGACTGCCACCGCCGCCGATGCTCTGGGCTTGACCCGCGAGGAAATGCGGGTGCGCATTGCCGGCGGCGTCGGCCAGCTAGTAGGTGCGCTTTTCGCAAGCCCCGCAGTGGGCACGCTGCTGCTGACCGGCGGTGACACGCTTTTGCAGTGCATGAACAGCGTCGGTGTCCATGAATTAGAGCCCATCTGCGAGATGGAGCACGGTGTTGTCCTGGCACGCTTTGGCTGCGGCGGCACAACGAGGTATGTTATCACAAAATCCGGCGGCTTCGGTCAGGCAGATTTGCTGACCGCGCTGGCAAAACGAATCGCTGACTGATATGGAGGAAACGACATGACCTACACAAAACTGCCCGGTTTGACCTGGGACGGCACGGTGTATGAAAACGAGGAAATGGGTACACTGGAGGCGCTGCTGCCCACCGGCGGCTACCCCACCGCCCACGCCCCGGCCATGGTGGAACTGCCTGACGGTGACCTGCTGTGCTGCTGGTTCGCCGGTACATATGAGGGCAGCGCCGACATCCACATTATCTGCTCCTGCCTGCCGCACGACGGCACGGCGTGGCTGCCCCCGGTGGATATTTCCAAAGACCCCACCCGCAGCGAGCAGAATCCCTCGCTGTTCTACGGCCCCGACAACGCCGTCTGGGCAATGTACACCGCTCAGCTTGACCGGCAGGCCGGCAAGGACAACATGCAGTACACCGCCGTCGTCCGTTGCCAGAAATCTACCGACGGAGGCAAGACCTGGGGCGATTACACGACCGTCTTCCCCGAAGAGGGCACGTTCTGCCGCCAGCCCATCCAGATTTTATCCAATGGCCGCTGGATTTTCGCCAACTGGCTTTGCACTGATTCTGTCGATGGTCTGTCTGGCGACCCCACGGCGTTCCGTATTTCTGACGATGAGGGCAAGACCTGGAGAATGGTCATGATGCCCAAGAGCAATGGCCATGTCCACGCCAATGTTGTGGAGCTGGAACCGGGGCACCTGGTGGCATTCATGCGCAACCGTGAGGCCTGGCGTATCCACCGCAGCGAGTCGTTCGACTATGGCGATACCTGGACAGAACCCGCGCCCACGCCGCTGCCCAATAACAATTCGAGCATCAGCGCGCTGAAATTGCAGAGCGGCCGCATCGCCATCGCCTACAACCCCACCTGCACGCCGAACCCGCAGCCCGGCAAGGCCGCGTGGCCGGGGCTGCGCTGCCCGGTGGCCGTAGCCTTGTCCGAGGACGGCGGTGTGACCTTCCCGGTCATCCGTTGGATGGAGCGCGGCGAGGGCTACATGGGCGACGAGAACAAGACCAACAATAAACAGTACGAGTACCCCTACCTGATGCAGAGCCGTGACGGTATGCTGCATCTGGCCTACGCCGCCCGCACGCGGCAGGGCGTCAAGTACGTCCGCTTTAGGGAACAGGATGTCCTGGGTGCTAAGCGCGAGACTGTGGGGCTGTACAACCCCACCGCCGCACAGGCACATTGAGTTTATAGAACAGGGAATATATAGGGAGGTTTTTGCTATGCTTACCACTTACAGTCTGAAAATGCCCCATGCTGTCTATGGCGGCGAAAACGCGATGGATAACATCACAGCGATTCTGAAGAGCAACAACGTCAAGCGCGTTGCGATGTTTACCGATAAGGGTATCGAGGGTGCGGGGCTGTTTGCTCTGCCCGAAGCCGCCGTCAAGGCCAGCGGCGCGGACTACTATGTCCTCGACGATCTGCCGGCAGAACCCAGCTACATGGCTGTGCAGAAGCTTGTCGACCAGTTCAAGGCCAGCGGTGCGGATCTGATCGTCGCCTGCGGCGGCGGCTCTGTCATGGATGCCGCCAAGCTGGCAAGCGTCCTTGTCACCGATGAGTACGGCGTCAAGGAGCTGCTGGACGAACCCGGCCGCGCCAAAAAGTGTGTGCCCATCATCCTGATCCCCACCACCGCCGGCACCGGTGCCGAGGTCACCCCCAACGCCATCGTGGCCGTACCTGAAAAGGAGCTGAAGGTCGGCATCGTCAATGAGAACATGATTGCCGACTACGTCATCCTCGACGCCCGCATGATCAAGAACCTGCCCCGGAAGATCGCCGCTGCGACCGGTGTCGACGCACTGGCGCACTGCATCGAGTGCTTCACCAGCAATAAGGCGAACCCCTTCAGCGACCTGTATGCGCTGGAAGGCCTCGACCTGATCCTGAACAACATTGAAAAGGCCTGCGACGACCCCGAAGCCATGGCCGAAAAGAACCGTATGCAGATCGCCGCATACTACGGCGGCCTTGCCATCACGGCCAGCGGTACGACTGCCGTCCATGCCCTGAGCTATCCCTTGGGCGGCAAGTACCACATTGCCCACGGCGTCTCCAACGCCATCCTGCTCGCGCCAGTCATGCGCTTCAATGCCGAGCACCCCGCCGTCAAGGAGCGTCTGGCAATCGCCTACGACCGCTGCTGCCACGAGGAAAAGAACTGCTCGACCGTGGACGAAAAGGCCAAGTGGATCATCGCCAAACTGGAGGAGATCGTCAAGCATCTGGACATTCCCACGAGCCTGAAAACATTCGGTGTGCCGGAAAGCGATCTTGAGGGGCTGGTTGAGTCCGGTATGCAGGTGCAGCGTCTGCTTGTCAACAACATGCGCCCCGTTACCGCCAACGACGCCCGCAAGCTGTATCAGGAAATCATGTAATCTGCAAAGCTAACTAAAAGAAGGAGCGATATACGATGAAAGTTTCGGATATTAAAGGCATCATCCCCCCGGTAATCACCCCGATGAACAACGACCCCGAACAGACCGTCAACCATGAGGAGCTGCGCAAGCAGGTCGAGCGCCTGTTGCAGGGCGGCGTACATGGCATCTTCCCCCTGGGCACGAACGGCGAGGCCTACGCCTTGTCTTTCCAGGAGAAAGAGGAAGTTCTGGCTACTGTTATTGACCAAGTCAAAGGTCGTGTGCCGGTCTACGCCGGTACAGGCTGCATCACCACCGCCGAGACCATCCGCATGAGCAAGCGTGCCGAGGCGCTGGGCGCGGATGCCCTGTCCATCATCACGCCGAGCTTTGCACTGGCCTCCCAGAAAGAGCTGTATGACCACTATGTGGCCGTGGCAAAGGAAGTCAACATTCCCATCATCCTGTACAATATCCCGCCGCGCACCGGCAACAAGTTGCTGCCCGAAACCGTACAGGCACTTTGCCGCGACGTAGATGTCATTGTCGGCGCCAAGGATTCCAGCGGCGATATCGAGAACCTGAAAGCTTATATCCGCCTGACCCGTGACCTGGACAAGGATGTGCGCATCCTGGCGGGCAACGACGGTGCCATTCTGACCTGCCTGAAAGAGGGCGGCGCTGGCGGCATTGCCGGCCGCGCCAACATCTGGCCGGCCACGGTGGCGTCCATCTATGACCGCTTTATCGCGGGTGATTTGGAGGGCGCACAGGCGGCACAGGATGCCATTGCCATTTTGCAGCAGACTTTCAAGTATGGCAACCCCAACACCATCATCAAGACGGCAGTTGCCTTGCAGGGACGCAACGTCGGCAAGTGCCGCGCACCTTTCAACTATGTGCCCGAAGAGGGACTGGAAGCCATCAAGAAAGTGCTGGCCGACAACGCCGCCAAGGGCTGGAACTGATACGCGAGAGGAGACGTTTTTATGAGTGAAAAGCCTATTGTCGGCATTACGATGGGCGACCCTGCGGGCAACGGCCCGGAAATCACCGTCAAGGCGCTGAGCCACGCCGATATTTACGACCGTTGCCGCCCCATCGTGGTGGGTGATGCAAAGATGCTCGAGCAGGCGACGCACTTTGTCGGCCGCCCCGATATCGCCATCCACCGCTGTGAGAAAGTCAGCGATGCCAAATTCACCCCCGGCACGATCGATGTGCTGCACCTGGAGCTGATCCCCGATGTCAAGACGTTCCCCATCGGTCAGGTCAGCGTCGAAGGCGGCAACGCGGCGTTCCAGTGCGTCAAGAAGGTCATTGAGCTGGCGCTGGCCGGTGAGGTGGATGCCACCTGCACCAACGCACTGAACAAGGAAGCTATGAACAAGGCGCTGGAATACTACCACGGCGAAAAATCCGATGGCTATACGCACTTTGACGGTCATACCGAGATTTACGCCACCTATACCCACACCAAGAAATACACGATGATGCTGGCACACCATGACCTGCGTGTTGTGCATGTGTCCACCCATGTCTCGCTGCGCGAAGCCTGCGACCGCGTCAAGAAGGCCCGCGTGCTCGAAGTCATCGAGATTGCCGATAAAGCCTGCAAGGATATGGGCATTGCCGAACCGAAGATTGCTGTGGCTGGTCTGAATCCCCACTGCGGCGAGAATGGCCTGTTCGGCACGGAGGAGATCGAGGAGATCAAGCCCGCCATTGAAGCAGCCAAGGCTGAGGGCATCAACGCCATTGGTCCTATCCCGCCGGACAGCGTCTTCTCCGAAGCACTGGGCGGCTGGTATGATATCGTTGTCTGTATGTACCATGACCAGGGGCATATTCCTCTCAAGACCGTCGGCTTCGTCTATGACCGCGAAAAGCAGGCTTGGAAAGCCGTCGAGGGCGTCAACGTCACACTGGGTCTGCCCATCATCCGTACCAGCGTTGACCACGGCACCGGCTTTGCACTGGCCGGCAAGGGCACCAGCAATGAGCTGAGCCTTGTCAACGCCATTGACTATGCCATCAAAATGACGAACGGCCGCAAAAAGCAGTGATATTTTCCCTCCCCAGCCGTTCTCTTTCATAGCATAGGAAGCATTCCTCTCCGCGCAAAAGGCAGAACTTGCAACGGTTCTGCCTTTTCGCATAGAGAACTGTGTTCCAAATAGAAACACAGTTAGGCAAATTTTCCTTGCAAACGTTCCAAACAGAAACATACAGCTGTGCAAAATGTGAAGAAATGCCGAGCCAGTTTCTAATTGAAACGCATTGTGGTGCACATCGCATTGTTGCCAGGGGCGAGCCCCACTATAATATAGGCAAGACGACCGAAGAAAATTGTACAAAGCGGCAAAGGTACAGTATGAGCACTTCGGTTAGGAAAACGCAATTTTCAAGGAGGAAAACTCAAATGACAATGCCAATGATAATCGCACTTGCGGTTACAGTTCTCATGATCATTCTGATCATGGTCGACAAACTTCCCTTCGGTGCGCCCCCGCTGCTGGCGCTGCTGCTGCTGGTCGTGCTCGGCGTTACCGATATCAAGACCGCGTTCGGCGGCTTCTCCAACTCCACCATCGTTATGCTGGCGTCTTTCATGGCCATCATGGCGGCGCTGCAAAAGACCAGCTTCATCGTCAAATTCCGCGAGATGATGTACAAGATGGCCGGTCACGGCGGCTTTAAGGCGTATGTGGCGCTAATCCTCATTGTCATGCTCGGCTGCAGCCTCTTCGGTACCGGCTCCACTGCCTACTATGTGCTGACGATCGGCCTGCTGAGCACGCTGCCCTACTCCAAGCAGCTGCCTCCCTCTAAGGTGCTGATGCCTGCGGGCTTCGCCGCAAACCACCCGCTGCTGCCTTTCAACACCGCTTTGCAGTACGGCATCGTTGTTGCTGTTCTGGAAAGCGCAGGCGTCATCGCCAATGTCAACCTCGTCAAGTTCACCTTCGTCAATGTGGCGCTGTCGCTGGGCTTCTTCGTCTGGTGCCTGCTGGCCTACAAGATCATGCCCGACCACCCCATCGCCGAGGCCACCGAGGAAGCCAAGGCCAACCAGACCGCTGTTTCCACCCTGCCCCACAACAAAGAGATCATTACTTATATCTGCTTCATCGTTGCCGTTGTCGGTATGCTTCTGCAAAGCGTTATCGGTGACGCGGGCTACGCTCTGACGGGTCTTGCCGTTGGCGGCCTGCTGGTCTTCGGCATCATGGACTTTACCGAAATCCGCAATGCCATCAGCGCCCCCATCATCCTGATGTCCGCCGGTGTTATCGGCATTGCTGATGCCCTGGGCAACACCGGTTTGACCGCTCTGGTCGGCCAGACCGTTGCGAATATGCTGGGCATGAACGTCAACCCCTTTATCCTGATCTTCGTTTTCTGCGTGCTGACCAGTGTGCTGGCTACTCTGACCGGTTCCACCATTGGCACGGTCTATGTCTTCGCACCGATGGCCATTGCTACCTGCGTCAGCCTGGGTCTTGACCCCACCGCTGCGGCAGCTGCCATCGTTATCTCCGGCTGGTGCGGCCACTTCCTGCCCATCGACGGCATGCCTGCCATGATTATGGGCGCTGGCAACTACACGATGAAGGAATTCTGGAAGTTCACGATTCCGCAGTATTTCATCCGTCTTTTGTTCCTGACGGTCGGTGCTGTTCTGATTTTCCCGATGGCATAATGAGGCAGAGCTATGAAAAATAAATTTGAGTTAGAGCATATCGGCATCAATACCGCCAACGCCGAGGAAGCCGCTAACCTCGCGCAGCTGCTGAGCACGATGTTCAATCTTGAGCCGCGCCACGGCCAGAAGTCCGAGTTCGGCGGTGCGTACTTCGAGTGCATGAAAGCACCTTTCCTGGGTAAGAACGGTCACATTGCCATGCGCACGCCTGACCTGACTGCTGCGATGGAGGAGCTGAAAGAAAAAGGCTTCACTTTCAACATGGACACTGCCGCCTACTTTGAGGACGGCCGCATCAAAAACATCTACCTGAACGGTGAGTATGGCGGTTTTGCCATTCACATCATGCAGAAGTAAACGAAAACCATAAAACCGGAGGCCGCCGCAAAGCCCCCGGTTTTATGCGTAAACGGCAGCGATTTTCGTTGCATTGCCTGCCCAACTGCGGTACAATAGCAGTGTTGCGGCAAGGAGGTACAACGATGAAAACAACAGCTATGACGGCGGAAGAGCGCGTGCGCTATATGACACAAGCCCCAGTGCGCCGCCTGATTTTGGAAATGTCTGCGCCCACGGTCATCAGTATGCTGGTGACAAGCTTTTACAATATGGCCGATACCCTGTTTGTTGGGCAGCTGGACACCCAGTCCACGGCGGCGGTAGGCGTGGCCTACTCGGCTATGGCGCTGCTACAGGCCATCAGCTTTTTCTTTGGGCATGGGTCGGGCAATTACATTTCCCGCCAGCTGGGCGCACGCAACTATGAAGCTGCCGAGCGTATGGCTGCCACAGGATTTTTCAGTGCGCTGCTGTCAGGCTGCGGCATCGCAGCGCTGGGCGTGGCGTTCATTACGCCGATCTCCCGGCTGCTGGGCTCTACGCCGACAATTTTGCCCTACACGGTCGCTTACCTGCGGGTCATCTTTCTGGGTGCGCCGTTTCTGATCGGAGCGTTCGTGCTCAACAACCAGATGCGGTTTCAGGGCAGCGCCTCCATCTCGATGGTCGGCATCATGACCGGCGCGGTGCTCAACGTTGTGCTTGACCCGGTGCTGATTTTCGGGTTGAAAATGGGCGTGGCCGGGGCTGCCTGGGCAACGTCCATCAGCCAGCTCGTCAGCTTTGTGGTGCTGCTGGTACTCAACCGCCGCCGCGCGGCAATCAAGGTAAGGCTGAGCCGTTTTACCCCGCAGCCACATTACTTTTATAAGATATTCACCGGCGGTGTGCCGTCGCTCTGCCGCCAGGGCGTGGGCAGCATTGCCACCGTGCTGCTGAATCTGGCCGCAGGCAATTACGGCGGTGCGGCGGCGGATGCCGCCATTGCTGCGATGGGCGTTGTGAACCGTATCTCGATGTTCGCAAACTCGGCGCTTATCGGCTTTGGGCAGGGCTTCCAGCCAGTGTGCGGCACAAACTACGGCGCAGGCAAACGCACCCGCGTACGGCAGGCGTTCTACTTCTGCATCCGCCTGGGCTGTGGCGCGGTGGCGGCGCTGTCGGTGCTAGCCTTCGCTTTCGCACCGCAGCTGATCCAGTTGTTCCGGGATGACGCCGATGTTGTGATTATCGGCACAGCGGCGCTGCGTGCGCAGTGCCTGACGCTGGTGCTGACGGTCTGGATCATCCTGTGTACGATGCTGCTGCAAACCATCGGTATGGCGTGGCAGGCGTCGGTGGTGGCCGCCGCGCGGCAGGGATTGTTTTTGATCCCGGTCGTCTTTATCCTGCCAAATCTTTTAGGGCTTGCAGGCGTGGAGTACGCCCAGCCCGCCGCGGATCTGCTGGCCTTTGCGCTGGCGCTGCCTATGGGGCTGTCCGTGCTGAAGACGTTTCGCAGTGATGCGCCGATACCGGCGCACACTTTACGCGAAGAATAGAAACATGGAGGAAAAGTATGTTAGTACCTGTTTTACTTTTTATCGTCGGTCTGCTGTTCCTGATTAAGGGCGGCGACTGGTTCGTCGACGGCGCATCTGCGCTGGCGCGGCGCTTCCACCTGCCGGAGCTGCTGATTGGCGCGACGGTCGTTTCCATCGGCACAACGCTGCCGGAGGTCATGGTTTCCACGATGTCGGCGGTTTCCGGCCACGGCGAGATTGCCTACGGCAATGCCATCGGCTCGGTCATCTGCAACTCGGCGCTGATTGCAGCCATCACGATTGCCGTGCGCCCTGGCAAGGTTGACCCCAAGACGCTGAAAACGCCGGTTATCTTCTTCTTTATCGCCGCCGCCATCTACTGCGTGGCTGCCTACGGCTTCGGTGAATTTACCCGTCCGATGGGCTTTATCATGCTGGCAATGTTCGTGGCCTACATGGTCGCCAACGTCCGGCAGATGAAGAACGCCCCCGCTGAGGAACACGCCGAAGAGGAAGAGCTGATCCCCTTGTCCAAGACGCTGATCCTGCTGGTCGCCGGTGCGGCGCTCATCGCCGTTGGCGCAAATCTGCTCGTTGATAATGGTACGCTGATCGCCCAAGCGCTGGGCGTGCCCGAAAGCGTCATCGCCCTGACCTTTGTCGCGCTGGGTACTTCTTTGCCGGAGCTGGTCACGGCCATTACTTCGCTGATTAAAGGTCACAGTGATTTGTCCGTTGGCAACGTCGTCGGCGCAAACGTCTTCAACCTCGTGCTGGTCAGCGGTGTTTCCGTTACGCTGGCTCCGTTCACCATCCCGCAGAGCTCGACGCTGTTCGGAGTAAACTCCAGCCTGGTGTTAGACCTGCCGGTCATGCTGGCCGTCATGCTGATCATGACAGTACCTGCCCTCGTCAAAGGTAAGATGAACCGTGCACAGGGTATTATTTTGCTGGCCATTTACGCAGCTTTCTGTGCAATCCAGTTTACGATGTAAACGCTAATTACAATAATCACTGGGGCGCTGCCGGGAAACGGCAGTGCCTTTTTTTGTGGGGAGAGCCGTCTTGCGCGGTGCTGCCAGGTAGTTTGCCGGGCACGCTGCTGGGTAAAGTCCTGCCCAAAACGCGGAAAGAACAGCTGCCCACGATGTTCGGGCTATGTTCCGTCGGCGTCAACTCAGTCATCAAGGCGTCGGGCATGACGGCGGTTGTGTTGGCACTTTTGGTGGGCTTATATTTTTTGATATCTGGTCTGCAACACAAGTCAGCGACAATACATTGTCAAAAGATTGCACAAACGCCCCCGTCCAAACAAGACTTTGTTGGGCGGGGGCGCTCATTTTACTCTTTTATTTATCTCTTGCCCAATCGGTACTTGAAATCTTCGTAGCCGAAGGACACAATGCTGCGGGTGGTGCCGTTGGCGGCGCGGGCAAAGATAGCGGGCAGAGGCATGCCGTTGAAGGTATTATTTTTGCAGGTGGTATAGATTGCCATATCGCCGAACACCAGCAGATCTCCCACGTTGGGAACGGCGTCCACGCCGTAATCCCCGATGACATCCCCGGCCAGGCAGGTCGGCCCGGCAAGGCGCACGGTGCAGGGCTTTTCTCCCGGTTCGGCTGCGGCAAACAGCGGCGGGCGGTAGGGCATTTCGATCACATCCGGCATATGGCAGGCGGCGCTGGCATCCAGAATGGCGATGGTTGTATCGCCGTTCTGCACCACATCCAGCACGCGGCTGAGCAGGAAGCCCGCGTTCAGGGCGCAGGCTTCGCCAGGTTCCAGATAGACCGTCACGCCCCAGTCCTGCTGGGCGCGGGTGATGCAGCGTTCCAGCATGGCGATATCGTAACCGGGGCGGGTGATATGGTGCCCACCGCCAAAGTTGAGCCACTGCATCCGAGGCAGCAGGTCACCGAATTTTTGGGCCACAGCGTCCAGCGTCGTGGCCAGCGCATCGGAGTTCTGCTCGCACAGGGTGTGGAAGTGCAGGCCATCCAGCAAATTGGGCAGCGCGGGGTTCGCCGCTACTGCGGCGTTCCACTGGGCGCGGGTGGTGCCAAGGCGGCTGCCGGGGGCGCAGGGGTCATAAATAGCGTGGCCGTCCTGGGTGGAGCATTCCGGGTTGATGCGCAGCCCCACGCTTTTGCCTGCCGCTTTTGCGGCAGGGCCGAACTTTGCCAGCTGGGCGGGGGAGTTAAAGACGATATGGTCCGCGTATTGCACCAGTTCATCCATTTCGTCCGCACGGTAGGCCGCGCAGAACACATGGACTTCCTTGCCGGGCATCTCTTCCGCACCCAGGCGGGCTTCAAACAGGCCGCTGGCTTCGGTACCGGCCAGGTGTGGCGCCAGCAGGGGGTAGCAGTCATAATTGCTGAACGCCTTTTGGGCCAGCAGCACCTTGCAGCCGGTGCGCTGGGCCAGGCCGCCCAGAATTTCCGCATTGCGGGTCAGGGCGGCTTCATCCAGCAAGTAGCAGGGGGTAGGCAGTTTTTCCAGTTCCGGCGGGATGGTTCCGCCGAGTGCCGCAAAAGGCGGCCGCATATCCCGCTGGTTCATCAATCCACCAGCACGGGGTTATGGTTTTCGCTGCGGGGCAGGCCGTACTTGTCCAGCACATCCAGGAACGGATCGGGGTTGAACTCCTCAACGGTATATACGCCGGGCTTGGTCCATTCGCCGGTCAGCATCATCAAGGCGCCGCACATGGCAGGCACACCGGTGGTGTAGCTGATGGCCTGACTGCCGACTTCGCGGTAGCATTCCTGATGGTCGCAGACGTTATAGATATAGTAGGTTTTATCCTTGCCGTCCTTTTTGCCGGTAAAGATGCAGCCGATGTTGGTTTTGCCCTTGGTGCGGGGGCCCAGGCTGGCGGGGTCCGGCAACAGGGCTTTGAGGAACTGGATGGGTACGATTTCCTGACCGTTAAAGTTGATGGGGGTGGTGGAGAGCATTCCCACATCCTCCAGGCAGCGCATATGGTCCAGGTAGCTCTGGCCAAAGGTCATAAAAAAGCGGATGCGCTTGACGTCTGGCAGGTTCTTGCCCAAAGATTCAATTTCCTCGTGGTGCAGCAGGTACATATCCTTCTGACCGACCTGGTCAAAGTTATATTCCCGCTTGATGCTCATGGCCGGGATCTCGACCCACTTGCCGTTTTCCATATAGCTGCCGGGGGCGGAAACTTCGCGCAGGTTGATTTCGGGGTTAAAGTTGGTGGCAAAGGCATAGCCATGGTCGCCGCCGTTGCAGTCCAGGATATCGATGGTGTCGATGGTGTCAAACTCATGCTTGGCGGCGTAAGCGCAGTAAGCCTGGGTAACGCCCGGGTCAAAGCCGCAGCCCAGCAGGGCAGTCAGGCCGGCATCCTCAAACTTTTTCTTATAGGCCCACTGCCAGCTGTAATCAAAGTAGGCGGAGAAACCTGCTTCCTTGCAGCGCTTTTCATAGATAGCGCGCCATTCCGGGTCATCGGTATTTTCCGGCTCATAGTTGGCGGTGTCCATATAGTTGACGCCGCAAGCCAGGCAGGCATCCATGATGGTCAGATCCTGATAGGGCAGGGCAATGTTCATGACCAGATCGGGCTTGTAGCTGTTGATAAGATCGCACAGCTGCTGCACATCATCGGCATCCACCTGGGCGGTGGTGATTTTGGTTTTGGTGTTGGGGGCCAGCTTTGCCGCCAGGGCATCGCACTTGGACTTGGTGCGGCTGGCAATGCACAGCTCGGTAAAAACATCGCTGACCTGGCAGCACTTGGAGATGGCTACACTGGCCACGCCGCCGCAGCCGATAACAAGAACTTTGCTCATGATGGTACTCCTTTATGTTTTATTTGAATGTAGGGTGTACAGATCTTCAATCAGTCCAGCGCCAGCAGCAGCTCACGCAGCACTTTGCAGGCAGTTGCGGTGGAAACGCCGCTCTGGTCCAGCATGGGGGCCAGCTCGTTCACATCCGCGCCGATGATGTTTGCTTTGGTTACGGTGCGGATGGCTCCCAGCAGCTGCAAGAAGCTGACCCCGCCCGCTTCGGGGGTTCCGGTTCCGGGGAACGCCGATGGATCCAGGCAGTCAAGGTCGATTGTCAGGTAAACCGGCACATTTGCCTGGCACAGCCAAACGGTCAACTCCTGCAGGCCGGTGAAATCGAACTTGTGCAGATCGGTATGGCGGGCAGCAAACTGGAACTCTTCCCGGTCGCCGCTGCGGATGCAGAACTGGTGGATGCGGCCATCGCCCAAAAGGTCATGGCAGCGGCGCAGCACACAGGCATGGCTGAGTTGTGCGCCGAGATAGTCATCTCGCAGGTCGGCATGGGCGTCAAAATGGACAATGTGCAGGTCGGGGTATTTTTTCACGGCAGCCCGCACAGCCCCCAGCGTGACGAGATGTTCACCGCCCAGCAGCAGGGGCAGCTTGCCATCCCGCAGGATCTCTGCCGCGCGGGATTCAATATCCACCAGAGCGCTTTCGCTGGAGCCGAAGCAGAGTTCCATATCTCCGCTGTCAAACACGTTGCAGTCGGTCAGGTCTTTATCCTGATAGGGGCTGTAGGTTTCCAGGCCATAGCTTTCGTGGCGGATGGCGGCAGGGCCAAAGCGTGCGCCGGGGCGGTAGCTGGTGGTGGAATCGAACGGTGCGCCGTACAGCACAATGCCGGCGGTGCGGTAGCTGCTGTCACAGCCGATAAAGTTTTCTACATTGCGGTGCAGCATCAACGGTCCTCCACTTCGCGCAGCATCTCTTCCAAAAATGCCGGCAGGTAAAACGCCCCGACATGCAGCCGGGTGGTGTAATAACGGGTGCGCATGTTCAGCGCATTCCAGGCGTCACCGTCCATATCATTGATGGGGTGGTATTTTTTGCTGGCAAAGCCGAACAGCCAGTAGCCCGCAGCAAAGGTGGGGATGTGCGCCTGATACACCTTGCTGATGGGGAAGGTGCTGGCAATGCGCTTGTGGCTGCGCTGCATGGCGGTGGCATCCTCGGCATAGAAAGGGCTGCCCTGCTGGTTTACCATAATGCCGTCATCGCGCAGGGCGTTATAGCAGTTGCCGTAAAATTCGCGGGTGAAAAGCCCCTCCGACGGGCCGAACGGGTCGGAGGAGTCCACAATGATAAGGTCATATTCATCCTCACACTTGCGGATGAACTTGAGTGCGTTTTCGTAATAGATATGCACGCGGCGGTCATCCATACGGCAGGCGTTGCCGGGCAGATAGGCGCGGCAAGCTTCAATAACCTGGGGGTCCATTTCCACCAGGTCAATGCGCTCCACACGGTCATAGCGGGTCAGTTCCCGCACAACGCCGCCATCGCCCGCGCCGATGACGAGGATGTCCTTTGCGCTTCTGTGCACCGACATCGGCACATGGGTGATCATTTCATCGTAAATGAACTCATCGCGCTCCGTCAGCATGACATTGCCGTCCAGCGTAAGCACCCGGCCAAATTCCGGCGTTTCAAAAATATCAATGCGCTGGTAGTCGCTCTGTTTGGAATAGAGCTGGCGGTTGACCCGGATGCTGTGCTTTACATCGGGGGTATGAAATTCCGAAAACCACATTTCCATTGTGCAAACCTCCTTCTTAATGTGTATCTGAAAACAAAGAAAATGACGGATATTTCGCAAACACAAGCAGGATTTAAGGCAACGAACCGCGGGAATCCTTTGTGGATTCCAAGGGCAATACCGCATAATTCTAAGTACCGATACGGCGAGCGAGGTGCGGCAGATGCTAAGCCAAAAGCGCAGATAATACTG
>ERZ1034804.18-NODE-18-length-43335-cov-58.417930_pt1 | contig 43335 bp, 76 predicted proteins | sample MGYA00520635_ERZ1034804 | MGnify/ENA primary metagenome ERZ1034804 (study PRJEB33766, sample SAMN09781685) | gut metagenome | biome: gut microbiome | host: Homo sapiens | place: Madagascar | study: EMG produced TPA metagenomics assembly of the PRJNA485056 data set...
GCGGGAGCGGCGGCTGACCAAGCGGCAGGCGGAGCGGCTTTTGAAAGCAGAGATCCTGCGTAGATGCACACCGCTTTATGTCTTTAAGCCGGAAATGCAAAGCAGAATCATAAGGGAGTATATGGCTTATGACTGATTATATCCGGCGCGAGGATGCGCTATTTGCGTTACGGAAAGCAGAACGCGGTGGAAGCATGACGGCACTAACACGGTTGGAACGCGCATATGCCGAAATTCGGGGAATGCCCGCCGCCGACGTTGCGGAGGTGGTGCGGTGCAAGGACTGCGAGTTATGGGACAGTGACCCGGATACTTACGGAAAAGATACTGGCCCAGAGGGGAAGTGCATGAAATCATTTGAGAGAATGCCGGCAGACGGTTTTTGTAGCTACGGAGAACGGAGGGAAGAGCCATGAGGACATGGGCTGACAGCACGCTGATGAGCATGAAGAAATCAGATCTCATTGAGTGTTTAAGATGCGCTGAACACAATAAGGCGGTAGCAGAAGAACGGCTTGCGCAGCACATCGAGAACGTAAAGGAATGGGTGCCGGTTGTGCACTGCAAGGGCTGCAAGTACGGAGACTACGACAGCAAACCGAACGGCGCTATGGTCTGCCTGAGAACAAACGATGGCTTCTGGCGAAAGGAAACGGATTTTTGCAGCTACGGTGAGTATCAGACAAATACAGGAGGTAGCAATAATGTGGCTGATTGATGCGAACCGGCTATACGACGCAGCAGAAGAAAAGTACATGGAAGATCGGAGCAAAACCGAGAATGTTATCACGCGCGTAATGTTGAGCCAAGCGCGACAGAAAATTCAGGAGCTGATTGCATATGCACCCTCGGTAGACGCTGAACCGGTCGTGCGTTGCCAAGATTGCAAGAATTTCCGTCGGAATGAAGAAAATGACCTGTACTGCGCAGATCGGAGAGGGCTTTCAGACCCGGAGCCTGACGGGTATTGCAGCTACGGAGAACAGAGGGAAGAATGAACACACACATTACAAACATCAAGGGAGACTGGCAGGAGGTCGTGGACACCTGCCGCGCCACCTCCGGCAAAGGTCCTCTTGGGCATGAGCCGAGCGAGGACTTTAAGCGCCGAATTCTGATTGCCGAACACTCGCCGATTCGGCGGATCTCGGTATCGTGGGTTTGGCAAGGCATTAAGAGCTGGATTGCGACGCACTGGTCAAGGCACAAATGGGAGTGCTTTATCTCTACGCAGAGAACAGACCGAACCGGAACGCCGAGGGACAAGCTGCCGCAGGACGCACCGGTGATCTTCGAGGGAGAAGCGAACGTACAAGCCCTGATCGATTCCATGCGCAAGCGGTTATGCAGCCAGGCAGACCCAGAGACGCGCGAGTATGCCGAGGATTTCAAAGCAGCTCTGCATGAGGTGCAGCCGGAGATCTCGGACGTGCTCGTGCCAAACTGCGTTTATCGGTGCGGCTGCCCGGAGATGCAGACATGCGGTCTGTATGAGAGCTGGTCCAGACTTCGACCGGAAGTCATGAGTACCTACATCCAACACCGATACGACATCTACAACAGTATGTTTTGGAAAGTGAGGGCAAAACGTGGGAACGATACTGGCGATTGACCCCGGCAACATTCAATCCGGGTATGTCCTCGTAGAGCACGACGGGAAGGAAATCCGGAAGGTGTTGGACGTTGGGAAGATTCCGAACGAGGAGATATATAAAGTGCTCTGCTGGCCATATGAACATTTAGCGATTGAGATGGTGGCGGGAATGGGAATGCCGGTAGGCGCAGAAGTATTCGACACCTGCTTTTGGATCGGGCGATTTTGGGAATATGCCGAGCTTTACCGGCAGGGGTACCAGATACAGAAGATCTATCGCCGGGAAGAAAAGCTTTACTTATGCGGCAGAGCGTCGGCGAAGGATGCGAACATCAGACAAGCCCTCGTCGACCGCTACGCGCCCGGTCAGCCGAACTACGGCAAGGGAACAAAGAAGAACCCCGGTTTCTTTTACGGGTTCGCAGCGGATATGTGGGCGGCTATGGCGGTAGCAACAACATATCTCGATAAATACATAAGGGGGGTTAAACTGTGAACGATAACTGCATTTGCGCGCATTTATACGGAACTGGTAGCAGGAATTGTAGGTTAAGAGCAGAATACATCCGCTGCAACCGCACCGAGGAATGCTCTGCCTATAAAAATGGAAAATGTTTTTGCGTAACAACACTATTTGGCGTCAGATGCCCTAACGGTGAGATCACAATTGTGGATGGTGGGACAAAACGGTCAAAGGCGTTTTTACGGGTTCAGAAAGAAGCCAGAACAAATCCAGCTTATGGGAAATTACAATATCCATCAACCAATTTGATTACACGCATAGGAGAAGATGCTTTTCTCACCGTTTCTTATACATGGTTGGAGGATTTTGGCGGGGAAATCCGTTGCGATAACCCGCATCTTGGCACAAACAAACTGTACATAAGCGCCGATAAACTCACGCCTGAAAATATCAAGAGAATTTGCGATTTTATCCCACGATCAATGATGGGCAGCGCCATTCGGGATTATCAGGACAAAACCGTTCCGATGTTTTTGCGTCAGCTACGGTCTTTATTCCCGGAAAGGTACGCAGCATTCCAAGAAGCGTATCCTGATTACAAAATCAAAGCTCCGGACTGGAAGGGACGATTGGCAAAGCTTTCAACCTGCAACAGGCATGCAGAGTACAAGGACTGCCACAAAAACACGTTCCGTTTTGATGGAGACTACATTGTATGCGATTGTTATAATTCGTCATTTGCGCCATTTCGTGCAAAGCGGGCAGAAATACGCGTGAAATTATCTGATGAGATGGAAGTAGAAATCACAGACAATGGACAAGTCACCGATGAAACTGTTTTCTTGTGAGGGGGGATACAGCTATGAACGATCTGGCGAAGCGTATCCGGAGCAGCAACGCGGCATACCTGAACGCAGGAATGGAAGCGGGGATGCAGAAGGCGATCGACCTGCTATTCGTTGCGGCGTATGAACTCGGGATGCTCAAAAGCCCTTCAAAGGCGAAACAGTTATTCGATAAGATGCGCGAACTCGAGAAGGAATACGGCGTGGCATGGCAGTGAAAGCCGGAATCCGACGAAGCCATTCACAGAATCGATTCGAGTCTCGAGAAGCTCTGCGGAGCGTTCTTTCAGCCGTTTTTCGAACGGAACGATACGATTAAAGATTGGTGGGTGAAATGAAAGGAGGAAGCGCATGGAGCAGTTGAAGGGCGCGAAGTTTGACGACGGAAAGCCCAGACCGTCCACCGTCCCCGTGGAAGCCATCCTTGCGGTCCTGGAAACGCGCATGTACGGCTTTAACAAATACGGCGACGCGGAGGACTGGCGCAGCATTGCGCCGGAGAGATGGCACGAGGCGCTTTTACGGCACGTCCTCGCGATTTGGGAAGACCCGACGCACATCGATGAAGAATCCGGCCTGCCGTCTATTTGGCACGTGATGACAAACGGGGCGTTTTTGTGTGCGTGCTTGAAGGACAGCTTCAAAAAGGAGACAGAACAATAATGGAGGACATTACAAAGCAGGAGTATTCCGCATGGCTGGAAGAATCACTAAAAACTGTGTTAGATTTCAAGCCCTCATCGATCTGCATTGCTGCTACTGCGGAGGATGGGACAACAAAGACAGGATATTTCAATTCGACGGGGCAAGACAAAGCTATTTTTGCCGCTAACATTATGAGCGACGTTGTAATGGATATTGTCAAAATCAATGCAGAGGATATCAAGAAAATATTGGGCGGAACAGAGTAAGGGGGGCTGATACGGTGAGCAAACCGCGCTATGGGTGGTGGGGCTACGCAAAATGGATGATACGAAGTTACAAAAGCGGTACGCTTATGACGCGGGATGAAATCTCTGCTGTCGAAGCTGCAATCGAGGAAACAAAACAGCTTATCGACGGGGCGGAACGCCTCCGGCTCATAGATTTGGTTCTTTGGAAGCGTACACACACCTTACAGGGCGCTGCTATGGTGGTATATGTTTCGGAGCGTACCGCGCAGGAATGGCATAGGCAGTTTATTTACTTAGTAGCAGAAAAACGTGGTTTATATTCAAAAGTTTGCGTAAGAGAGCCTTAAACATAGTGTATCGTTGAGAGCGTAGAGGTGTATCCTCTGCGCTTTCATCCTTCTTACGGCTACGCAGCGTACTGCGGAACCTCCTTTTTCTTAGCTCCACCGGAAACCGCAATCCGGTGGAGCACAAGAAGGGAATATTTTACTCAGAGGTGGTGACAGATGGCTGCGAGGCTGACAGACCGGCAGAAAAAGAAAATACTGGCGGATTATGTTCAGACGAACAACTATTGTGCCACGGCGAAAATAAATGGAGTGTCCGCTACAACAGTCAAGAACGTTGTTCTTGCAAATGCGGAAATTGTGGGAAAGTGTGAGCAGAAAAAAGAAGAGAACACAGCAGACGTCTTAGCCTACATGGACGCGCATAAAGACCTTGTATGCTCTTTCATCGGGAAGGGATTGGAACTGCTGAATGACCCGGATAAATTGAAGGCGGCGAACCTGAGCCAGATCACAACGGCAATGGGGACGCTGATTGACAAATGGGCGATGATTGGAGGCAATCCATCAGATACGATTAAGGAAGACGCTCTGAGTCAGAGCTTGCGTGAAATGGCAGAAGGGTTGGGGAGCGATGATTAGCCCAAAGCAACAGAAAATCCTTGCTTTCCCCTATTCCAAGTATGACGCGCTGATTTGCGACGGCGCTGTTCGTTCCGGTAAGACATCAATCATGATGTGGGCATTTGTACGATGGGCGATGGAGAATTTCAGCGGTCAGCGCTTCGGTGTGTGTGGCCGCACGGTGGATAGCTGCACAAAGAACATCATTGTACCGTTTACGGCGATGAGCCTCGCGAAGGAGCGCTATATCGTCCGATGGCGGCGCGGCGATAAGGTCATGGAAGTGCGGCGCGGTGCTGTGACGAACTATTTTGAAGTTTTCGGCGGCAAGGATGAGGCAAGCTATACGCTGATTCAAGGCAGAACGTTAGCTGGCGTGCTTCTGGACGAAGTGGTGCTTATGCCACGCTCTTTTGTGGAACAGGCACTTGCACGATGCTCTGTGGACGGCGCGAAGCTGTGGTTCTCTTGTAACCCCGGAAGCCCCCACCACTGGTTCTATCAGGAATGGATAAAGCGGCACAGGGAACGGAACACGCTCTACCTACATTTTGAGATGCGGGATAACCCCGGCTTGAGCGAAAGGACGCTTGAGCGCTATGAAAACATGTATGCCGGTATCTTCTACGACCGCTATGTTCGCGGACTGTGGGTAGCTGCGGAGGGTATTGTTTACAAGGACTTTGCCAACGACACAGAAAAGTATCTGATTGATGACCCTCTCAAATGGGCAAGGGGAAAAAATACAAGGTTCTCCGTTATTTCCATCGGCGTTGACTTCGGCGGCACGAAGTCTGCAACGAAGTTTCAAGCGACCGGAATCACAAAAGACTATCGCGTGGTCGCGCTGGAAGAGGAATACATCAAGAACGAGGAAATCGACCCTGACGCGCTGAACAGGCGGTTTGCTACGTTTTGCAAGCTGATAACATCGAAATATGGCTACAGCCAGACGCGAGCAGACAGCGCGGAAACGGTTTTGATTCGTGGGCTAGATCATACTGCACAGAAGCAGAATCTTGGAACACAAGTCAAGAACGCGCTGAAAATGCAGATCACAGACAGAATACGGCTTGTCGTGCTCCTGATGAAGCAAGGTAGGCTCAAGGTTTCGCGGAACTGCCCACATTTGATCGATGCGTTTCAATCAGCAATTTATGACCCGGATAAGTTCGAGGACGAGCGCCTTGACGATGGGACATCCGATATTGACAGCCTCGATGCGTTTGAGTACAGCATAGAGCCTTATTACAAAGACCTGGAACGCGCCGGGCATACGATAGGACGGTGAAAGAGTGAACATACGCAGAGCATTAAAGGAGCTGGGATTCGATACCGTTGATCTTGATTTCTACAAGCTGATCGGAGTGTGGGGAGACTGGTACAAAGGGAATGTCGAGGACTTCCACAGTTACACGGTATGGAATGGCATTGAAGAATTGGAATGCCACAGATATTCCGTAAGCATGGCGAAAAAGGTATGCGAGGACTGGGCAAACCTTCTGATGAACGAGCGGGTAAACATCACGCTCGAGGGGAAGAAGGAGCAGGAGTTCGTAGACACGATTCTCTCGGAAAACAACTGGGAGATCAAGGCGAACGAATCGCAGGAGCGAAAGGCAGCGCTTGGAACGATAGCGTATGTTCCGGTCATTGAGGGAATGTTCATCAATCCGGACACTTCCGAAATTGCTGATTCTGGGCGCATTCGTATCAACTATGTCAGCGCGACGAACATTTATCCCCTGACATGGGACAATGGAATCATCAGGGAGTGTGCGTTCGCCTCTACAAAAAAGGTGGACGATACAGAGTACACATACATTCAAGTTCACAGGCTGAACGGCGGCGAGTACGACATCGAGAACCATTTGTATGATTCCGAAGAAGTCCCTCTGACCAGTGTAAAGGGCTTTGAAACAATCCCTCCTGTTGTACATACAGGGAGCGACAAGCCTCAGTTTGTCATTGACAGGCTGAATATCGCGAACTCTGATGAAAACAATCCGCTCGGTGTTGCTGTGTTTGCATATGCCATCGACCAGCTTAAGAGCGTTGATATTACATATGACAGCTACGTGAATGAATTTGTACTTGGCAAAAAGCGCATCGTGGTGCAGCCGGAAGCAACTCGGGACGTGAACGGAAGACCGGTCTTTGATAAGCGTGAGACTGTGTATTACGTCCTCCCAGAAGACAGGGAAAACAACGGGAACATCTTGCAGTCTGTTGACATGACGCTTCGTACTGAGGAGTTCAACACCGGAATGCAGGATATGTTGAATATTCTTTCCAGCAAGTGCGGATTCGGAGAAAATCATTACAAATTCGACCAGGGAAGTATTGCTACAGCGACGCAGGTTATCAGTGAGAACAGCACCATGTTCCGAACGATCAAGAAGCATGAGATTTTGCTTGAACAGGCAATCACAGAGCTTTGCAGGACGCTGCTCCGCATGGGGAACAGGTACATGGAAGCTGGCCTGAATGAGAAAGTACAGATTTCTATTGACTTTGACGATTCTATCATCGAGGACAAGCAGACAGACTTCCTGCGCGATATGCAGCTTCTCAGTGCAGGCATCATGAACGACTGGGAGTTCCGTATGCGCTGGATGAACGAGGACGAGGCGACCGCAAAGGCTGCGCTTCCGAAGGCGAAGGACATGGTTAAAGAGCCGGAGAACGAGGTGGAGTGAGGTGATGGACGGTGAAAAAGTATCCGTTCTCACCTGCCATTTTAGACGCACTTCCAGAAGAACTGGCAGAATTGTTCCGAGGCTTGGAAGATACGCTTCTCGATGAGATATGCAGTAGGCTTGCGCTGAAAGATCAGCTGAACGAAGTGACTGTTCAGGCAATCCGGGCGCTTCGTTCGCATGGTATCGACACGAAGGAGATTGAAAAAGCAATCCGCAAGACTTCTGGAATCAGCGAGAAGAAGCTCAAGGAGCTTTTCGACGATGTTATTGCAAGAAACCAGAAGTATTACACAGAGGTTATCGACATGGCAGGACTGACACAGCCTGATATTCTGGTGAAGACTGCGACCATCGAAGCAATCAGAGCGCAGACGCTTGATGAATTTCATAACATCACACAGTCTATGGGATTTTTGGTGGACAAAGGCAGGACGATGCTTCCGCCCGCTCGTGCGTATCAGTGGGCGTTGGATTCTGCTGTTATGCAGATTCAGAGTGGGGCGATCAGCTACAATCAGGCAATCAAGTCTGCGGTATGGCAGCTTGCAGGTGGTTTGAAAGTTGTGAACTACGAAAGCGGACACGTTGACAACATCGACGTTGCTGTTCGGAGAGCCGTCATGACCGGTGTGAATCAGATCTGCGACCAGTACACGAACCAAAGCGCGGAATACCTAGAGACGCGATACTTTGAGGTGTCCGCACACTCAGGAGCGCGTGACAAGCCGGGTACTTCACCGTGGTCAAGCCACAAGGACTGGCAAGGGAAAGTCTATTACCAGAGTGAAAGCGGCGAACCTGACCCGCTGGGGCTTTACGATGACCTTGTAAAGACGACTGGTTACGGATATGTTGACGGTCTGACAGGCGCAAACTGTAGGCATCACAAATACCCGTTTGTTCCGGGAGTTTCAAAGCGAACTTACACGGACGAACAACTTGAGCATATCGACGATGGTCTTGGCTGCACGTTTGACGGAAAGACTTACACAGCATATGAAGCGACGCAGATGCAGCGCCGCATAGAGCGGCAAATCCGCGCGCAGAAAAAGCTTAGAAACGCATACAAAGAAGCTGGGCTTTCCGAGGACGCGACCGCCGCGAACATAAAGCTTCGGCGGCTGAACGCAGAATATAGCAGGTTCAGCAAGGCGGCAGGATTGCCGGAGCAACCAGAAAGAACAAAAGTTTTTTACAAATAATTTACAGGTAAAACCCGCGAAGAACTGCGGTTTTATACAATCTATCGCCGCGACGAACTGCGGACAAAGGAAAGGAAGATAGAAATGGCATTGACCAGAAAATTACTGAAAGGCATGGGACTCACCGACGAACAGGTGGACACCATCATTGAAGCACATACCGATACCGTAGACGGCTTGAAGGCTGATGTCAGCAAGTACAAGTCTGATGCGGAGAAACTGCCCGACGTTCAAAAACAGTTGGACGACCTCAAGGCGGCGGGCGATGGCGGATATAAGGAGAAGTACGAAAAGGAACACTCGGACTTTGAGGCTTATAAATCCGGCATCACAGCAAGGGAAAGCAAGGCGGCAAAGGAAAAGGCTGTTCGGGCTTACTTTGAAAGCAAAAATATCACAGGCGCAAATCTCGATCTTGCCATGCGCGGCTGCGGCGAGGAAATGACCGCATTGGAGATGGACGGGGAGAAAATCAAGGACACAAAGAGCCTTGATGCACTTATCGAAGGAACTTATAAAGGACTTGTATCCAAGCCTTCTGTTCGTGTGGATATGGGCGCACGTCTCAACGACGGCGGCAAGGCGATGACGAAAGACGAGATCATGCAAATCACTGACAGAGCGGAGCGGCGCGCTGCAATCGCCGCAAATATGGATTTGTTTAGAAAGGAAGATTAACTATGGCTGTTGATCCTAAGCTGATTAAAAAAGCTGATCTTGCGCGAGTTCGCGAGATCGAATTTACCGAAATGTTCGGCTATTCCATCAAGAAGCTGATGGAGGCTCTTGGCGTTACCCGCAAAATCGCAAAGCAGGCTGGCACCGTGCTCAAGAGCTACAAGGCTACCGGCACGCTGGAAGATGGTGCCGTGGCGGAAGGTGAAACCATTCCCCTGAGCAAGTACAAGACCGAGGCTGTGAACTATAAGGAGATCACGCTCAAGAAGTGGCGTAAGGCTACCTCTGCCGAGGCAATCACAGACCGCGGCTACGATCAGGCGGTGGAAATGACCACCGACGAAATGCTCAAGGACGTGCAGAAGGGCATCCGCAAGGACTTCTTTGCCTTCCTTGCAACCGGCACGGGGACGGCAACGGGCGCGACCTTCCAGGCGGCTCTCGCGCAGGCATGGGGGCAGCTCCAGGTGCTGTTTGAGGATGACGAGATCGGTGCGGTTTATTTCCTGAACCCTCTGGATGCGGCAGACTACCTCGCAACGGCGAACATTACCTTGCAGACCGCTTTCGGAATGACCTACGTGGAGAACTTCCTCGGTCTTGGCACTGTAATCTTCAATTCCAGTGTTCCGAAGGGCAAGATCTACGCTACGGCGAAGGACAACATTGTTCTGTATTACATCCCCGTGAACGGCGCAGATCTTGGCGAAGTGTTTGACTTCACCACCGACGCAACCGGCTATATCGGCATCCATGAGGAGCCGGACTACACCAACATGACCGCATCCGATACCGTTATTAACGGTATGGCGCTGTTCGCAGAGCGCATGGACGGCATCGTAGTCGGCACGATCTCGGCGGGGGGTTAAATGAACTGTTGAGAGCGCCTGCCTCTGAACCGCCCACGTTTTCCAGCATGACGAAAGCGCAGCTTCTCGATTATGCTGAGGAAAACGGGGTGGAAGGGGTCAACAGTTCCATGAAAAAGGCTGAAATTCTGGCTGTTCTGGAAGGGGTGGAGTGATGATCTACGCTGATTATGAATACTACTGCGACACTTACATAGGAACTGTAGACGCGGATAGTTTTTGCAGATTGGCGACACGCGCCAGTTCCTTCCTTGACTACTACACGCAAAACCGAGTAAAGGATTTTGCGGAGCTGGATGCTGTAAAAATGTGCTGCTGTGCTTTAGTCGACCAGTATATGCTGATCGACACGGCACAGGAGCTTGCCAGAAAGAATGTGTCCGCCGGGCTTGCATCTGACGAAGGAGAATTGCAGAGCGAGACTGTAGGCGGCTATTCCCGGACGCTTCGCAGCGGCGGTGATTCTTCCGTGTCTGCATTGAAAGCGGCTTCGGAGGCGAAGAAGGCTCTTGCAAGCGTAGCGCGTGAATATCTAGCCCATACCGGGCTTCTCTACAGAGGCAGGTGTTTTGCATGTACGCCCCCCACACCGTAACAATCTACAACGTCACGCAGGAGCAAGACCAGGATTTCAATGACACGCAGAAGCGCTATATCACAGTGATTCGCGGCGTAATGCTACAAGCGTCGAAAGCTGCCAACGTCCGTGCGAGCGGGCTTGAAGGTGCAGACGCAGTGAATCTGTACATTCCGTTTTCCTCGCCAGCCGTAGACGGCGTGACAGGCGCGGTGAAGCGCTACGTCGGGCCGCAGGAGTTCTGGCGTGCAACCGATAAAAGCAAAATCTGGACGCTCTCCACGGACGGTAACGGCGGCACTACCTTCTTTGTGAAGGGTGAAGTAGTCGAGCCGGACAAGACGGAAGAACAGATTGAGATGCTTTACGACGATGTGTACAAAGTGACAAAGGTGGACATGAAGGACTTCGGCAGTCCTTCCATGCAGCACTGGCAGGTCGGAGGCACGTAATGCTGAAATTCAGTGTGAAAACCGATGGCTTTGACGAGCTTCAGGAGGCTATAGCACGGGCTTGTACAAAAGCCGAACACATTGTTGCTGTGCAAATGAAAAAGGACACAAGCCCGTATGTGCCGTTCCTAACGGGCTCTCTTGACCAGAGAACAATGGTGGACGGTAATGCGATCATCTATCCGGGACCGTATGCAAGATTCCTGTACTACGGGAAAGTCATGGTTGACCCGGAGACTGGCAGCACATACGCACCGAAGGGCGGGACCAAGGTTCTGACGGACAAAAACCTTGTGTTCACGACATCCGGACACGCACAGGCACAATCGCACTGGTTCGAGGCTTCAAAGGCTGAGAACCTTGACAAATGGATTCGAGTTGCAGATAAGGCGGTGAAAAATGGGCTCTGAAAAAGAAAAAAAGCTTGTTTCTTCCGAGGAAGAACAGGACATATCAAGAAAAATGATGGTCTGGGTAAACTCGTTCTCGGATGAAGACCTCCCGGCTGCAACCATCAATTATGAGTTCCTCGCCGCCGATTCTGCAAGCGTGGCTCTGTCCGTGATTCCAGGCACATACATCACACAGAAATACATCTTGGGCGGGCATGAAGCAGAATACCAGTTCAAAATTATCGCCCGTATCTTCCCAGGCAGCAGCAACGACAAGCGCCTGAAAGCCGACGCAGTGCTGAACCGATTCGGAGACTGGGCGATGCAGAATTATCCGTTTTTGGGCGATGGAATCCGCGTCCGGCGCATGGATGTATCCAGCCGCGCGGCGTTGCTTTACCCATACAAGGACGGTTCGGAAGACCATCAAATCTTAATGAAGATGAAATATGAGGTGATATAAATGGCAGAAACTACTTTTAACACCACGAGCGGCCAGCCGGTAGACAGAGAATTACTCATCGCGTACCTGAACACGGGTTCTGCGAGTGCGCCGGTTTGGTCGCCTTTTGGCACTCGAGTCACGGATTCGAGCATGGAATACGACTGGCAGGAGGATTCCAGCAAGGATATCCTCGGCACGACCAGAACCACAATGAAGAAGCCGATCATCACGCAGAGCTTTGAACCGTGCGAGCTTGATGCGGGTGACGCAGCGCTTACGAAGATCTGGAACCTTGCGGTCAAAGATCAGGACGCCGCAGCTCTTGCGAACCAGGATGTGCTTATCGTCCACCATTACGCGGGAACGGCCAAGACAGCGGCGTTCGCCGAACGGTACGATGCGACGATGGTCAAACCTTCGAGCCTTGGCGGCGAAGGCGGCGGATATGTCGGTATGCCTATCGATGTTACACTCGGCGGCAACAGAACCACTGGCACAGCAGCGGTTGGCACTGGCGGCGTGGTGACATTCACAGCAGATTCGGAATAAGGGGGAGCAATAGATGGCAGAAATCAGATTTGATACCGGCGTTGTGTCGTTCAATATCAACGATGCAGTGACGATTGAGTTCAATCCTACAGACAGCGAAGTTGTAGAGAAGATCTACAACACGTTTGAAGAACTGGACAAAAAGCAGGACGCATACAAAGCCGAAGTCGAACGCTGCGCGGATAAGAAGGAAATCTTCGAGATCGCCCGCCGCAGAGACCAGGAAATGCGCGACATGCTGGACGGGCTCTTCGGGAAGCCGATCTGCGCGCCCCTGTTTGGCACGATGAACGTCTACGCAATGGCCGACGGTCTTCCCGTCTGGTGCAATCTGATGCTTGCCGTCATTGATCAGATCGATACGACGTTCTCCCGCCAGAAGAAACTTACTGACCCGAGAATCAAGAAGTATACGGAGCGATGGAAAAAGTAATCTGGGCGCTGCCGACATCGGTTGATGTAAACGGAACAGAATACGGAATTCGGTCGGACTATAGAGCGGTGTTGGATATCCTCACCGCTCTTACCGATAACGAGTTGGATGACCATCTCAAGGCCGAGGCGGCACTAGAGATTTTTTATCCAGGTTTCGACGAAATGCCTCCAGGAGACTATCAGGAGGCCCTAAATCAATGCTTCCGGTTTATTGACTGGGGGCAAGATCGGAAAGAGAAGAAACACGAACCTGCATTGATGTCGTGGGAACAGGATTTTGACATCATTATTGCTCCGATCAACCGGATTGCCGGGTGTGAGGTGCGGGCGCTGGAATATCTACACTGGTACTCGTTTCTGAGCTTCTATCAGGAGATCGGTGACTGTCTCTTCGCTCAAGTTGTCCGCATACGCGATAAAAAAGCGCACGGGAAGCCTCTGGATAAACAGGACAGGGAATTCTACCGGAAAAACAGGGATATTATCGATCTGAAAACGACGTATATAGAGTCCGAAAAGGATGTTCTGGCCGCATGGGGCATTTCAAAATAAGGTGGTGAGAAAATGGCAGACGGAAAAATTGTCGTGCAAGCAGAAGTTGACGCCAAAAAGGCACAGAAAGATTTGGATGCGCTGACCGGTAAGATTGACAAAATGGAAGCGGCTCTGAATAAAAGCACAGGTGAGCAAAGCAGCATCAAATCCCAGCTTGACGCTGCGAAAGAATCTGCAAAACAGGCAGAAAATGCGCTGAAATCGTTGCGAACTGAATCCGAGCGGCTTCGGCAGATCACGTCCGGCGAGGTTTCGGCGTCTCCGGATGCTTATATCACGGCATACGGGCGGCAGACGGAAGTCGCAGCACAAATCAAAGAGCAGGAAGCGATCTTAAGAGAGCAGGACAAGATTGTTGAGAGTTTGGACGGAAAGTATGCAAAAATCACGGACAAAGTGATCACGCAGACTTCTGCCTTGGACGCTGCGAAGCAAAAAGCCGGAGAACTCACGGAGCAAATCACAAGCGCAAGCGGCGCGACAGAGCGCATGGAAGACGCCTCGAAGAGGGTTTCCGACAGCATGAACACGTTCAGCAAGCGTGTTTCCGGGCTTTTCAAACGCGTTCTTGTTTTCAGCCTGATTACTCGGGCACTGCAAAGTTTACGGACTTGGCTCGGGAAGACAATCATGAAAAATGAGGAGGCACGAGCTGCGGTCGCAAGACTGAAAGGCGCGTTGCTGACGCTGGCGCAACCGATTCTTCAAGTCGTAATTCCGGCGTTTATAACGCTCGCTAACGTACTGACTCGCATTATAACATTGCTGGCTAGGATCGTGTCTAAGATTTTTGGAACGACTTACGAAAAGTCTGCAGCGGCTGCAAAGTCGCTATATGACGAGCAAGAGGCGTTAGAAGGCGTCGGGAGCGCGGCGAAAAAAGCTGGGAAGTCGATGGCAAGCTTTGACGAAATCAATCAGCTGTCGAGCAATTCGGACGAAAGCGCGGGCGGCATCGGAGGTGCTGGCGCGTCTGGTGAGATTGCACCGAATTTCGCATCTAAAATCAAAGACCAGATCACCGCGATTACGGAACTGTTTCTTGGTGCAGGGCTTTTGGCGCTTGGTGCAATCTTGACATTCTCCGGCGCGAACATTCCGCTCGGGCTTGCGTTGATGGCAATTGGAGCGTTGGCAATCTACGATGCTGTGACGGAAAATTGGGGCGGAATCGCTGAACTGTTGCAAGGGCAGATCGGTAAAATCACAGCCATTGTGAGCGCGGCGCTTTTGGCACTTGGCGCAATTTTACTATTCAGCGGGGCAAGCGTCCCCGTTGGACTCGGACTTATCATGGCTGGCGCTATTGGGCTTGCAGCTGTAGCAGCCGCTAATTGGGAAGGACCAGTCGCAGAACTAAAGGCGGTTATCACGGAACTGACGCTAATCGTAAGCGGTGCACTGCTGGTAATTGGCGCAATTTTGACGTTTACCGGGGCAAATGTGCCTCTTGGCATAGGGCTTATGATAGCGGGCGTAGCGGGACTTGCCACAGCCGCTGCGATAAACTGGGGCGCTGTTAAAAAGTTTGTTCAGGAAAATGTTTACGAAATTATGGCAGTTGTGAGTTCGGCGCTGCTCGTCATTGGCGCGATTCTCACGTTTTCCGGTGCAAATTTACCGCTTGGCATCGCACTAATGGCGGCGGGCGCTGTTGGACTTGCAGCTGTTGTAGCAATTAACTGGGGCAGCATTAAACAGGCATTGCAAGGCCCAATAGGAGTTGTAACAGCGCTTGTAAGCGCGGCATTGCTTGCATTGGGCGCTGTGTTAGCGTTTTCCGGCGCAAATATTCCACTCGGTATTGCTCTAATGGCAGCGGGTGCAATTGGATTGAGGGCAGCAATCACAGCAAACTGGGACACGATTCAAAGCAAACTGCGCGGTCCGCTCGGCGTAATAACTGCTTTGCTTGGCGTATCTTTGCTTGTGCTTGGCGCGGTTCTCCTGTTTACAGGTGCCGGAATTCCTCTTGGTCTTGGGTTGCTGGCGGCAGGCGGTGCAAGTCTTGCAGCGGCGATTGCCCCAAATTGGAATTTCATTATAGACAAAATCAAATCCTGTTGGGCAGCGGTAAAAAGCTTCTGGGATAAAAACATTGCGCCCGTGTTTACGGCGGAATGGTGGGCAAACCTTGCAAAGAATGCCTTAAATGGATTTATCGGTGTGTTTGAAGCGGCGATTAACGGAATCATTGACGGAATTAACTTCCTCATTTCCTGCCTGAACAAAATTCACATTGATATTCCGGACTGGGTGCCGGTTATTGGCGGCAAATCGTTTGGATTTAATATCCCGCCGGTGAGCAAAGTAGCGCTTCCGAGGCTGGCAGAAGGCGCGGTCATCCCGCCGAACCGGGAGTTTATGGCGGTGCTGGGCGACCAGAAGAGCGGAACGAACATCGAAACGCCGCTTGAGACAATGGTGCAGGCATTCAAACAGGCGATGAACGAATCCGGCGGACGGTCGCAGACAATCATCTTGCAGCTCAACGGCAGAGAGTTTGCACGGGCTGTCTATAAGGCGAACAACGAAGAGACGCAGCGTGTAGGCGTAAGGCTGGCGGGGGTGAAGACATGACGAGTGTTTTGACCCTAGACGGCACGGCGTATCCGAACCTGCATGTAACCAGTCTGAAACGCTCTTTCGCGGTTCTGGACGGCGATAATGCCGGGCGCGTAATGACCGGCGCGATGGTGCGCGACATCATCGGCACGTTTTACAACTACAGCGTGGAGCTTGACCCGGTTGGGACTGACCCGGCGGAATACGACAGGTTCTATGAAGCAATCTCCGCACCTGTCGACAGCCATTCCCTCACCGTTCCGTATGCACAAGGGACATTGACCTTCGATGCGTATGTGGCAAACGGAGATGATGAGCTTTTGACGGCTTACGGGCAAAAGAACGAATGGGGAAACCTTACATTTAATTTTGTCGCGATGAAGCCGAAGAGGACCCCGCTATGAGTGTAAAAGTTGTGTATGAGGACGTTGCGGTTGGTTCTGCGGCGGCTGCGAGTGTGACAGCAAGCGAGGCTATGGGTATTTCAAAAACCTCGCTTCTGCCCTTCGGCGCGTTCGCAGGCCCAGTTGCAACGACAGAGCAGAATCAATGGGTTCTGAACGGCACACGAAAAGTAAAGCCTGCTTCTGAGCCGGTTGGCTTCTGGTCTACGCCGAGAAGCAAGGCGGATTGCACGTTCGATACGCCGCCTACTATTGAGATTTCGCTTGACGGGCAGTTTACGTCCCTTGGAATCTACTTCAAATTCGACGGGGAAACCGGGGACTATTGCAGCGACCTGAATATCACGTGGTACAACGGAACAACGCAGCTGGCCACACAGCAGTTCTTCCCGAACAGCGGAAATTACTTCTGTGAGAAAACTGTGGAACTGTATAACAAAATCAAGATTCAGTTCAACAAAACGAATCTTCCGAACCGACCCATTAAAATCTCCCTGATTCTTTTCGGCATCGTTCGAGAGTTTGAGCGGCAGGAGCTTCGGAGCGTTGAGGCAACCGAAGAACTGAACATCATATCCGACGAGCTGGCGATTAACACGCTGGATTTCACGCTGGACAGCATGGAAGATATTGATTTTATTTTCCAAGAAAAGCAGCCCGTTTATGCGTACAACGGAAAGACGAAAATCGGCACGTTTTACATCGACGAATCTACCCGCGTAAGCAAAAACGTATACAACGTTTCCTGCATTGACGCTTTGGGAATTCTGGACGAAGCCCCATTCCCGGCTGTTGTTTATTCTAATGCCAACGCGAAAACGGTTCTAGAGAGCATCCTCGGCGGGTATTTCGTCTTGGAACTTTCGGGGGAACTACAGACAGAGAAGCTAACAGGATACATTCCTGACTGCACACGAAGGGAAGCCTTGCAGCAGGTGGCGTTTGCGCTTCGGGCTGTTGTGGACACCAGCGGAACGGGAAACGTGAAGGTATGGAGGCTGTCGGAGGAAACACCGACGGAGATTCCCATGAACCGGCTCTACGTCGGCGGAGAGGTCAGCCAGTCTGCCATCGTGACCGAAGTAAGAGTTACCGCGCACACGTACAGCACGTCCGGGAGCGGAAGCGATACCGTCAAAGTGGACGGCAAGACCTACTACCACACGGAAGCGGTAATGACCAAGACAAATCCGAACGTCACGGCCTCGACCAAGCCGAACGTCATAGAAGTCAAGGACGCGACGCTTGTCAACTCGACGAATGTTGCAGCGGTGACGCAGCACGTCTTTGACTATTATATGCGGCGGCAGACGCACAGCGTTCAGATCGTCATGGACAAGGAGCTTCCCGGTGACTATGTAGACACCACAACTCCGTGGGATGATCACATTACCGGGACGATAACAAGCATGACCATCAAACTGAGCGGCATCGCGGCGGCTGAGTGCGACATCGTCGGAACGGGGGCTTCTGCATGAGAATTATGAAAACCTTAATCACCGACCGGACGCAGGCTGACGCTTCCTATGCTGAGAAGCTTTACAAGAAGCTGTGGAGCGACTTCACGGAGCAGGAAAAGGCAGACTTTGAAGCTGGCTTGAAAGGCTCTTACAAAGCGTCTGACCTGAACCGCGTCGGCACGGCGCTTATCACCATCCGGGACAGGCTGAGAACGCATTGTATCGACGTTCCGGCAGAAGTCCGGGAAGATTATGGTTCTGACGAAGTGCTCGACAAAGACGTTATGGACGCTTATATCGAATCAGCGAACGCCGTATATGACGCAGTTGTCAATTCTGCCCCGCGCCCTCCAGCAAAAATCAACGATTTGGACTGGGAGGGCGCAAACAACATCGAAAAGACGATTATCGCCGTAGATGATGTGTTGGAGAGCCGGGAGGTCGGCTGGGTTTACGCGGACGCGGAACTATACGCAGGAGACATGGGGGGATAACATGAAAGATCGTTTACCAAAATTTCCGGGGCGGGTAAAGCTCAAGCCCGTTGCCGGACAGACAGATACTTACGACATGACACGTGCAGACGACCCGGACGATACCGGCACGCCATTTAATACGCGCACAATGCTCCAAGATTCCACGGGGCGCTTTCTCAGATTGCCGTATGCAAATCCTCTTGTCGACGACGCATTCCGGCACATGGTCGACCGCATCGTACCCATCGGCACCATCCGGACGAGCCCGGCGCAGAGTCTGGGAGATGCGTGGTTGAAGTGCGACGGGAGCACAGTGACGTTTGAGAACTACCCGCAGTTGTGTTCTGTGCTGAGAAATACGGGCGGTGCGGTAACGTGGGATACGAATGCGTTTCCGGCATCTTACAATGCAAAAAGTGTTTCAAATACAGTGTATTTTGATGGGATGTGGTTTGTCTGTGTGCAGGTTGGTAGCAATTTCAAGATTTTGAAATCCAGCGCGGTTGGTGGAACGTTTTCCGAAGAGGCGACGTTTACAGGAAGCGAAACTACATACGAAGGCATAATGTGCTCGCTCGCAGTATCTGACGATTATTGCGTGTGCGCATACCGTGTCGGAATAAACGTCAAGATTGCGGTTCGAGAAAAAGGGGACACAAGCTGGACGCAGGTGGGCGTTACACTCCCATCAGATAGCAAAGACGGTACCGGATTCTTCGGAATCGCTGAATGTAACGGGAAATTTGGATTTGCAATAGAAAGATACGGAAGCTCCACGGACGAATATTCCGATAAAACATATGTGGTTCTTTCGGATGCGCCTTTGGATTCTGGTAGCTGGCAGTATTCGATGATTACGAAAACTAACGATATCAGCGGGAATAAATTTTTCGGATATAAGTTCTCGAGCGCAAATGGAAAATGGTTCCTTTCGGCAATCCGACAGGAGACTGGAAGTTCTTTTAGCGGTGATGTAGAGCTGCACGTTGCAAATGGGAGTGAAACCAGCTTCACGAAAATAAAAACTCCTGTCAAATCAGTAGTCATGAAACGTTATTCAGCGTCAGAAGTTGTGTTCCTATCTGGAAAGTATTATTTTTTGGGGACTTACTATTCGCAGTACAATAGCAGTTCGGGAATATTTTATGGACCAGTGTCGACTGTTTATTCTTCCGAAAATCTCACAAACTGGGGTTCTTCTATTGTTACCGGAGAGAACAAACAGGCAACTACCCGCGTAAGTTACGCATCTGCATCGGAATCAACATTACTGGTTGCAACGCAAACAGAAGTTTGGACAACGTCCAGCCCAAATGATGGGTTCAACCAAGCTACTGTACCAACTACTGCGATTACCGCAGTGGCATTGCAGGGAATGACGGCGACGGCATCTTACAAAGGCGGTGTAGCGTATCACGATTACACATATGATTCGCGCCTCTTGCCTACCATCTCGCTTTCGGACGACACGACGACGTTCATCAAGGCAAAGAACGAACTGGATGTATTTGAATCACAGCAGAGCGGGGGGTGATTAAGTGTTTCAGAAAATCGCGAACGCTTTATCGGTGGAGCTGACGGGAACCGATCTGACAAAGGTGACAAAACTGGAATTTTACGTAAAACAGGCCTGCCAGTTCTTCCAGTACACGCCGGTAGTCGTTGACGAAACGCACCTGCTGGTAAAAATCCCGTACGAAGACGCGATGCGCCTGCGCCCGGGGGCGGTGAGTCTGCAATGCGCGCTGACCGACGCAGACGGAAATAAGCAGGCGGCGGAGATCGTTCAGGTGGACGTGAAGAGCTTCCTCAAGGAGGCTGGCTATGATTAAAATGGTGCTTTCGCAGCAGGAGATCAAGATGAAGATCGCCCCGGCGAAGGTGGTCTATCAGGGCGGCGAGGCGTATGAAGGGGACTACGAAGTCGTGCCGAAGGCATTTGAGCCGGTTGTTTTGCCGACGAAAAACAAGCTGCTGGCGGACGATGTGACCGTCACAAAAGTCCCATACTATGAGGTATCCAACGAGACCGGCACGACGGTCTATATTGCATCGGAGGTGTAAATTTTGGGCAGAAGTAAATTTATCTATGGCGGCGAGGTGCTGTTAGACCTGACCGCCGACACGGTAGAGCCCGGCAAAGTCCTGCTTGGCTTTAAGTATCACGGCTCGGACGGTGAGCTCCACACGGGCACGTGCGAATTTGACCTCGACACGTCCGGCGCGACCGTCAAGGCATCGGAAATCCTCTTCGGCAAGACAGCAGGCGCAAGGGGCTCGATGATCACCGGCGAAATGCCGAACAACGGCGCGGTGGCCGCGAAGATCACGACGGTCAAGGGCGAGTACATCGTCCCCATCGGATACCACGACGGAAGCGGTAAGGTCGCCATCGACCCCACAGAGGCCGCAAAGATCATTGCCGGGAACATTAAGGCGGGCGTGACGATCCTCGGTGTGACGGGCACGTACAGCGGCGAGGCCATCAAGGCGCAGACAAAGTCCGTCGAGCCGCTGACAACCGCGCAGACGATTCTGCCGGATTCCGGCTACGATTACATGTCGCAGGTCGACGTGGCCGCGATCTACTACAACGAAACGCCAAACGCTGCTGGCGGCGTGACCGTCACCATCGGCAAGAAGGCAGGAGCGTGAGCGTATGGCGGCACCTGAGATTTCCGGAGGTGAGACCACAAAGAGCAAAATCGTTTACGGCGACAAGGTGCTCATCGACCTGACCGAGGACACCGTCACTCCCGCGACGCTCAAATCCGGCGTGACGGCGCACGACGCTTCGGGCGCGAAGATCACCGGCACGTTAGATATCGCCCCGCCCAAGGAGTCGGACATCAATTTCTGGGACTACGACGGCACTTTGCTCCACAGCTGGACGCTCGCCGAGCTGGCCACAAAGACCGAGCTGCCGCCCCTTCCAAGCCATGACGGCTTGATCTGTCAGGGCTGGAACTGGACACTTGCCGACATCAAGGACGCAGGCCGTGAGCTCGATATCGGCGCGCTGTACATCACCGATGACGGCAAGACAAGGCTCTACGTCGACGTGGACACCGAAACGTGGGACGACTTTGTTCTCAACTATTGGCAATCAAACATAAACACCACGACTGTAGACTGGGGCGACGGCACAACACCGGAAACAAAAGACGCAAGTTCGTGGATCGAGCATCGGCATGTGTACGCCTCCAGTGGCTCATACGTGATTACGATGAGTGTCAAAGATGGTAAGACGATGCGGCTAGGACACGATGGCCGGATGCTGATTGCAAACGGCGAAACCGATAGTGGCCGCTGCGCGATGCTGCGGAGAGTTGAGGTCGGTGCAAGGGCGGGGGCCACGGACCCTCAGTGTTTTCGTAATTGTTGTAGACTTGAGAGCATCTCACTCCCGCAAACCACGAAAATATATACCGCTCGGGCATTTGAACAGTGTACACAACTGCGTGTGTTTGTCGCGGCGGATATGGATGAGGTTGGGCAGTCGTTTTATCAGTGCTGCAATCTCCGTGCGATCGCAACACCGAAAGGGACGACGCAAACAAGTGATTATGCCATCGCAAATACAGCAGTCCGGCAGGTAAATTTTGATATGACTGCTACCATCCAAGCCCAAGCCATCGAGCGCGTCCACATCAAGGCTGTCAACGGGCAAGTTGGAAATTTTAGTAGCTGCCGCGCACTGTTAGAAGTCACCATCCCGGCGGACGCTACAACCTTTGTCGCTGCCGCATTTAAGGGCGACAACGCGCTGCGCAGAGTGACGTGCCTCGGGGATATCGCGAGCATCCCAGCGCAGGTGTTCCAACGGTGCTATCCGCTGCGGTTTGTGGATCTTACGCACTGTACGGTAGTCCCAACGCTGGCCAACGTCAACGCGTTCGATCAGACGCACGCGCAGCTGGAAATCAGAGTTCCTGCGTCTCTTGCGGATGCGTGGAAGGCGGCAACAAATTGGAGCTCGTTGGCAGACCATATTGTGGGGGTGTGAGCATGATCGTAAGAGAGCACTACAAAACGCGCACAGACGGCGTGGAGCTGTACCGGACGTATTCAGATGCGGGCTATCTCATCCGGCAAGCAGAGACGGGCGCAGAGTACGATGAGGCAATTGACATTGACGGCGCGCCGCACACCTACACGGAAACTGGCAAGCTTGTCACAGACAATTTTGACATCGAGACGGCAAGCCCGGAGCAGCTGCGTGAGAGGCTTATCGACACCGAGACAGCGGCGAAAATCCTGCTTGGGGAGGAAACGCCATGACGTACACGGAGAGGGCCAAGAAAATGCGCCCGTACATCGAACAGGCGGCAAGCGCTTTGGACGACAAGACTCTCAGCCTCGCGCCGGAGCTTCTGGGGACGCTGACCGGCGGCGGAAGCCTCGTCAAAGCGGGCACGCGCATCAACTGGCACGGCAAGATCAAAAAAGCTGCCGTCGACCTCTGGGACACCGCACAGAACACGCCCGACAAAGCGTCTACGCTCTGGGAGGACGTGCAGTACCGGGACGGATACAGAATCATCCCCGAAGTAATTACCTCCACGCTGGCCTTCGCAAAGGGCGAGAAGGGCTGGTGGGGAGACAAGCTGTATGAGTCGCTCATGGACGGAAATGTGTTTACCCCGACGGTCGCCCCAACGGTCTGGAAGAAAGTATAACGCCGCCTCCGGGCGAGAAAGGAGACAGATATGGACGACGGAATTCAGGCGCAGGTCGCAGCGATCGACGCGCGCTGCAAGTCCAACCAGCACCGCATCGACGAGCTCGAGGCGGACAACAAGGCGCTTCACCAGCTGGCTACCTCCGTAGAAGTGCTGGCGACGAAGCAGGAGACGATCGAGTCGAACGTTAACGAGATCAAGACCGACGTGAAAGCCCTCAAGGCGCTCCCCGGCAGCCGCTGGGAGGGGCTTATCAAGGCAGCCGTGACAGCGATCGTCGCGGGGCTGGTAGGCTACGCGCTGGCCCTGGCGGGACTGGGAGGCTAGTATGGCGGACGGGCAGAAAAAGCCGCAGCGGAAGACGAAGGGGCGCATGGCGCGGGAACTGGTCTACTACTGCATTTACGCCCTGACGCTTACGCTCGCGTGGGCAGTGGTCATCAAGACGGTCGCGGTCATCCTCGACCGCCCGTCCGACCTCTCCGACGTGCTGATCTTCGCGGCGGCGGCGTTCGGCGGGGAGCTGCTGCTCCTGCTGTGCAAGAGAGTATTTGCAAAACCAAATGACGATGGAGGTACATAATGGATAATATCAAAAAGCGGCTGGGCAACCTGCTCAGCGTTAAATCTCTGGTTACGCTGATCCTGACGGGTGTGTTTGCCTATATGTCCGTCGCGGGCAAAATCTCGCAGGACTTTATGACCATTTATGCGGTCATCATAGCGTTTTATTTCGGGACCCAGTCCCAGAAGACGCAGGATGTGCTTGACAGTGCGGGTACGCCGCAGGAGGGCAAACAGAAATGATGAAAGCATCCGAGCTTGTGCGCAGGCACATTGACGTTGCGAAGAATTACAAGACCGTTTACATGTGGGGCTGCTTCGGCTCCCCCGTGAGCGAAACGATCATTGACGAGAAATCCGCCCAGTACCCGGACTGGTACACCGGCGGCAGAGTCACGTATCTGCGCAGTCTGATTGGGAAAGTTGTCTATGGCTTTGACTGCGTGAACCTGACAAAGGGCATCCTCTGGGGCTGGAACGGCAACAAAAACGCCTACTACGGCGGTGCAAGATACGCCTCGAACAGTGTGCCGGATGTCTCCGCCGACGGCATGATCGCCAAGTGCTACGCCGTGTCCGGCATCGGCTGGGACAAGCTGATTCCCGGCGAAGGTCTCTGGATGCCCGGCCACTGGGGTATGTACATCGGTGACGGTCTGGCGGTCGAGTGTACCCCGATCTGGGACAACGGCGCACAGATCACCGCCGTCCAGAACATCGGCACGAAAGCAGGCTACCACGCCCGCAATTGGCAGAAGCACGGAAAGCTCCCGTGGGTCGAGTACGACACCGTGAAGGTCGACGAGGCCGTCGAGGAGGCAAAGAAGACCATCAAGCAGAAGGCCGGTCTTACAGACAGCACGATCGATTACCTCGCCGCGTATAAATACGGCGACGATCTTCTCAAAAAGCTCGCAGCAGCGATGAAGTAAGGTGGTGTTATTATGGCACCGCAGGCGCGGGCAAAACTCCCACCGGAGCTTGGCTGTTTGACGAGGAACGACATGGAAACCGTCATCTATCAGGCAAATCTCGGCAGGGAGAACGCGAGAATCGCGCAACTGTATTTTGTGGATAAGTTACCACAGGTAGACGTTGCCACAGAGCTGTATCTTGGCCGCGCCACGGTGCAGCGCCGCCTGCCTGGTATCGTGCGGGAGATGCAGCGGACATCCAACAAACTGTATAACTGAGATAAGCGCCGGGAAATCGGCGCTTATTTTTTTGTATTTTTGCAAAAAAGTACTTGACATATAGTGTTTAATACTATATAATAAGGCCATAAGATAAAGCAAGGCGAAAGCCGGGAGGGAACAAACAATGGAAATCAAGAGCATCAATACGAAGAAACTTTACTACGCGTCAAATAAACTCAGCACCATCGAAAGTAGAATTTATGCGGAGGTGGAAACGGCGCACAAGTTTATGTGCGAAGGGTTTATCACGGAAACTGAATTCGCGGCGATCAGAGCAGACCGCGAAAAGAAAATGGCACCGTATAAAGACGGAGCCGATCTGCTGACCCGCTTCGCGAATGCCGTGAACGCGCAGGTTTACATGGACGAAACCGGCGATATCATGGCAGAGATGATGGTTGCGAATTCGGAGCCCGTTGAGAGTTTCGACCTTGAGGCTGTAAAAGCAGCCTTGCGCCGCGCGGCGGACCTCGACGACCCCATGCCTTGCTGATTGGAGGTGGAACTATGCAGAGCGATTCGCAGCGCCGCGCCACTGCAAAGTGGCAGGCCGAAAACATGACAAACGTCGCCGCTAGAGTGCGGCGTGAGCTTGCTGAAGAATTTAAGGCGGCAGCAAAAGAGGACGGGACAACACCCAATGAGCTCCTGCGGGGCTGGATTGGTGAGTATATAAACAGGGAGGTGACGACTATGACAACCGAGCAGATTCAGGCGCTCGCCGTGATCTTTGCGATCTGCCGCAAGGCCACAAATACAAGGAGCCAGAGCGACATCGACAACGCGCAGAGATTCCCCATCAAGTGGGCGACCATTATGGTCCGCAAGCTCCACGCGATGGGCAAGGCAACGGACGATATCAACCGCGCAATCGCCGAGCAGTACGGCAAAATCGACATCGATACGTTTACGGCCAACTTTGACAAATGCCTCACACTCGAGCAGCAAGGCGTTTGGAGCATAGCATATTTTAAAGAGATGACGAGATAAGCAAAATTGAGGCACAACTGAGGCACACGAAAATACGAAAAAGCCCATACTGGACACATCAAAGGAGTGTTCGGTATGGGCTTTTCTTATTTCAATCCGAATCCGGAAGGCAAGCAGGTCGGAGACTGTACCGTCCGGGCGATCTCAAAAGCAACGGGCAAGAGCTGGGATGAAACATACGTTGGGCTTTGCCTACAAGGGTTGAAGATGGGAGACATGCCATCGTCAAACAGTGTCTGGGGCGCGTACCTCCGGCAACAGGGATTTACCCGGAACGTTGTGCCGAACACATGCCCAGACTGCTATACGGTCGAGGAATTCGCAAGAGACCATCCGCGCGGCGTGTATGTACTCGCTCTATCGAGCCACGTAGTGTGCGTAGAGGACGGAAAGTATTTCGATAGCTGGAATTCCGGGAACGAAATCCCGCTGTTCTACTGGGAAAAGGAGGATAAATGATGTTTGGACAACAGCCTTATGTGTATCAGCAGCCGATTTACAATCAACCGCCCATGATGCAGGAACCAATGATGCGTCCACAGTATCAGCCTGCGCCGTCGATGCAGTATCCGACTCCACAACCTCAGCCACAGCAACCGAGCGGTGGACAGTCTATCATCTGGGTTCCGAACGAAAAGGCGGCAAACGAATTTATCGTCGCGCCGAATAACGCCGTCACGCTCTGGGACATGAACGCGCCGGTTGTGTATGTGAAGAAAGCCGATGCAAGCGGCAAACCGACAATGACAACGTATGACCTCGTAGAGCGCTCTACAGCCCCCGTGAGCCCCACAGCGCCGCAAACAGTGCCCACGGTGGAATACGTGACCCGCAAGGACTTCGACGAACTGGCGGCAAAGGTGGCGGCTCTGAGCGTTAAGCCCGTTAGGAAGATGAAGGAGGTAGACAATGAATCCACTGTTTAATGCACTCGGCGGCGGGCAGATGCCCGGGGCTATGGGGCAGTTTCAAAATATGGTGCGGCAGTTTCAGCAGTTCAAGCAGAACTTTCAGGGAGACCCGAGGGCGGAGGTTGAAAAGCTGGTACAGTCTGGGAAAATCTCGCAGCAGCAGTTGAACCAGCTCCAGCAGATGGCTGGACAGTTTCAGCAGTTGATGCAGTAGTTCGGAAATTCCGAACAGTTGAACGGTCAAAATCGTGGCCACGATTGAGATAAATTTCAAAATCTACGAAAGGAGAAATCTATGAGTTTGAATGGCGATGGTATTCCTATGAACATGCCTGTAGTTCCGGCAAACTCGGACGGCGGAAACGGATGGGGCGGCGGTAATGGCTGGTGGATCATTATCCTGTTCCTCGCAATTTTCTGCGGCTGGGGTAACGGAAACGGCTTTGGCAATCGCGGAGGGAACGGCGGCGTTGTTGACGGCTATGTTCTGGCCTCTGACTTCTCGAACATCGAAAGAAAGATCGACAGCGTGAACAATGGCGTCTGCGACGGCTTCTATACGATGAACACGGGGATGCTTAACGGCTTTGCCGGTGTAACGCAGGCTGTGACTTCCGGCTTCTCTCAGGCGGAGCTTTCCCGTTGCAATCAGCAGGCGGCGCTCATGCAGCAGCTTAACGCGATGCAGATGCAGGCGGCGAACTGCTGCTGCGAGAACCGCGCGGCGATCGCGCAGGTGCGCTATGATATGGCATCGCAGGCTTGCGACACTCGCAACACCGTGCAGAACACGACGCGGGACATCATTGATGCAATGAACTGCGGCTTCCGTAGCATCGACCAGCGTCTGACCGCGCAGGAGCTTGCAGCGAAGGACAGCAAGATTGCCGAGCAGAACCAGCAGCTCTTTGCGGCGCAGCTGGCGGCTTCTCAGGCGGCGCAGAACGACACGCTCAAGTCCTACGTAAGTGGGCAGCTGGCGTATTACAATCCGCGCCCGGTTCCTGCATTTGAGGTTCCAGCCCCGTACCAGTATTCCGGATGTAATAACGGCTACAACTACGGTTGCAGAAACTGCGCGTAACAACTCCACATCGTAGAGCTTTTTGTGATGTTTTGTTGGCATCAACAAAATGTTCGGCTTACCGCCGATACTCAAGAAACGCGGCGGGGCAATCGTCCCGCCGCTATTTTATTTGCCTCGAATTCGAGGCAGAAAGGAATGATTTTATGGCAGAATTTACGAATGTAAACATTCAGACAATTGCCGCCGGGCAGAACGTGCCTCTGACGGAAACGGCGATCAGCAGCAAGCCGTGCATTGTGCATCGAGAGGGAAGTGGGCTTGTGACGCTTCGCGGGATGACCAACCAGTGTAGGGCAGTTTTCAGAATTTCCTACGGCGGCAACATCGCCATCCCGACCGGCGGCACGGTCGAAGCGATTACCGCAGCGCTTTCCATCAACGGCGAAGCACTGGCAAGCGCTACGGCTACGGTAACTCCGGCAGCAGTCGAGAATTATTTTAATATCTACGTCTCTGCACAGGTCTGCGTACCGAAGGGCTGCTGTGTGACGATAGGTATGCGTAATACAAGTACGCAGGCGGTCAATTTCGCGAACAGCAATCTGACCGTCGATAGAGTAGCATGAAGGGAGGAAGGAATATGTACGATTTGAGAAACCTTCGGGAAATGCTCTGCAAAGAGCTGGACGAAATCGCCGACAAACGCGAAATGTCCGCCGGTGACTTGGACGCAATCCAGAAGCTGACGAGTTCCATCAAGAACACCTACAAAATCGAAATGCTTGAGGACGGCGGGTACTCTCGCAGCGGCGAGTGGGAAGCGGACATGCGCGGCACGTATGGGCGCGGCAGCTCTTACCGTGGCAGGCATCGCGATTCTATGGGGCGATACAGCCGGACAGATGCTCGGGAACATATGCGCTCGACGTTGGAAGACATGATGCGCGACGCAGACGATGATAAGACGCGCGATGCTATCCGGCGCTGCATGGAGCAGATTGACAGAGCATAAGGAGGGAAAGACATGCTGGATGAAGCCGAAATCCGAAAGGAAATAGCACGGCTGGAATACGAAGAATCCAGCTATCCCAACTATGCCAAACTGGCGAACCTATATGTGATACGCGACAAAATACAGGGAGCGGAGAATGCCAGAGATAAGTTTGTGGGTTACTACTCCGGCGCTCCCGCCCCTGTGACCGCAGAACCGGCTACCGTGGGCGAGTATGGGGACAGCGAGTTTTTGCTTGCGGTAGCCGGGAAAGACCCGGCGAAGGCTTGGACGGTCGTTGATGAACTCATGGATACGCTTTCGCTTGTGAACAGAAAAGTCTATGATTCTGTGCTTCGAAAGATAAAGTCCATGTAGCAAAAAACAGGGGAGTCCCCTCGCATTGCACTTAATTTGTAGCATACAATGTAGCATACGGGAAATGATTTTATGTTACAGAGCGTGTCATAACGTGATTTTTCACTTTTTGAAAATACGCAGAAAACAGGGTGAAAAGCATAAAAAAGTACCGATTTTAGCTGTTTTCAAGCTAAAATCGGTACTTTGGCGCGGAAGGAGAGATTCGAACTCTCGCTCGCTTTTTAGACGACTACTCCCTTAGCAGGGTAGAAAAAGCCATTGAAAACACTGGGGAAATTGGCGCTTGTAACATATTTTGTATCATACACAATTCACTCTGGCGAGTCGTTTTGTAACTGATTTACGGCATCGACCATGCCTTTCATGTCCGGGTGTACGTACCGTTGGGTAGTCGTTATCTTCGTGTGGCGCATGATTTCCTTGATCGTAAACGGGTCGATGTTTTTCATCGCGAGGGCTGTAGCGGTTGTATGGCGGCATGAGTAAGGTGGCAGCTTTTGCACTCCGGCGAGCTCCAAACACTCATAATATCTCTTGTAAAAATTATCTTTGTTTATGCAGCATATATTTCCAACGCGAGACTTGCTTTCATCGCAGAGTTCGCGCAGCACCGGCGCAACGAAGTCTGGGAACACCATAGGCGTTTCCTTCCGCTTCTTTGTCTTTATGCCGCCCCGGACGATCTCGTTTTTCTCAAAGTCAATCATGTCCTTCTTGAGCTTCAGAAGCTCGCCGGGCATCATGCCTGTATAGATCATCGTGAGGATAAAACCGACAAAATGATCTTTTGCATACGCTTCCCATAGCTTTTTTACGTCGGCGTCGGTAAACGGTTCCGGCGATTTTTCGTCCAGTTCCGGGAGCTTAATGTATTCCGCGAGATTGACAGTGGTCTGCTTTTCAGCAATCGCGAGGTTATAGCAGTGTGAAAGGACTGTTTTCATGTCCTTCCGCGTGTAATAGGTGCTGGCATTGCGGTCGATAGCATCCTGTATCTGTGAGATGGTGAGCGTGTCAATTTCGCAGTCGGCAAGCTCCTTCATGCGCTCGAAAGCTTTTTCTGCTGCCCCCTGCCGGTTCGCCGACAAGGACAGGTAATCTCCGCGCAGATACGTCTTGTAGTATGCTCTGAGTGTAGGGCTTCGCCGCTCTTCTTTCGGCGGGTTGGCGGCATATTGGAGCGCGGCGCGCTTTGACGTAAAGCCTCCCTTTGTCTTCATCTTTTGATGGAGCTTGTCGTTTTCGTCAAGGTACGTCTTTTCAGTCCACCGGGCAGTCCACGTCTTCCCACGCTGGTAGGCGCTTCCTTGACCGTTCCCGCGTGTCCGGTTTCGATGCGCTTCCTGTTTTTTGCCGCACCAGCAGCAGTAGGGCGCGCCGTCGGGGATTTCTTTTTTACACTTGATGCACTCCATGTTTCCCTCCACGTTCTTTTCGGATTGCATAGAAAGTAATTGCCGAAGCCAGCGCTGAACCTACGATCAGGGCAATGCACGCCCATGCAGCTACGGACAAATCTCCATCGCGAATGAGACCTAAGCTCCGAATCTGCGCATCCATCACAAGGCAGGCAATCAGAGAAAAGGAGAGCAGCATACAAAACAGGGCGAGGACGTAACACATTGTATGTGTAGACCTTATCTGTGCGCTCTGCACTGCCGCTGTTGCCTCCAGCTTGGCGTTTTCAATCTCGACATGATGAATCTGTTCGGTCAGTTCTTCCGGGCTTTCTGCGGGCTGGACAAGCCCGAACAGCTCATCCAGCGACAGCCCGAGAACGCGGCACAGCGCGGCAGAATTGTACAGTTTTGGGTCTTGCTGTGTTCCCGCGCAGAGCTTCGTTACAGCCGATCTGGAAACGCCGGATTCCTCGACAAGTCTGTCGATGGTGTAATGCTGATCTTCCTTCGCCCGCTTGATGTTCCACTGATATGCAGAAATATATGGGGCGAGTTCCTGAATTGCGGACATGATATACCTCCATTTTCACATATATTTCGCTGATTCTTCTGCTACGGGTATGGTTTTACCAATTTGATGGTGGACATTTCTGCCGCGTTTGCTATGCTGGTTACAGGCGCGTGAAAAATCCCCGCAGCCGGTGGCACGACTGCGGGGACGACCTTAAACAATCCATTATACAAAATAGTCTGTCCCATAATTGCCGCTTACGAGGGTTACCGGACGAAGAAAATGCAAGGTGTTCTTTGTGGAAGATTCCAAATTGAAATTCTTGAACGTACGTTCTAAAATATGGAGGTACACCAAATGCAGAGTATCAATATTCGCTTTGAAAACGGAAAAGTAAACATCATCGTAGACGGGGCGCTTTTCAAGGACGTCCACAGTCTGAGCCTCGACTACATCAAGGGAGCTCCCATGCTCTTTGCCTGTGTGTCGGATGTAAGCGAGACACGGGAGAAGTGGAACCAATGCCCGCTGCCGAACTGAACGCTTATTGCATATCGCGGGAATTGGCCGATTCCAGAACGGTTCCAGACTGATTTACAAACTGGACAGATACGTTATCCGCCGGAGTTCCGTTAAATGCGTTGTACATACCGCCGTACATATAGAAGGCCATAACCATGATGGACTCTTGTAGGCCAACGGTATCGGTGGAAAGCGTAACGGTAAAAGCTTTGTAATCGTCAGAGGCGGAGACGGAAACGACGTTCGGATAGTCGGAAGAATCGGCCATGTTGGCAAGCTCGGTGTCGATATTCTGCCCAAGCTCCGTCATGAGATCATTGTGGCGTTCCTCGGTCATGACATATGTAGCGGAACCGTCGGCGTTAATCTTAGCGGATATAAATCCGTCCGCTTTGCTGACTTCTGCGTCAAGTGATTCCTGCGTCGTTCCTTCGTCTAGAAAATCGGCGGGGACGGTAAGCTCAATCGTTCGCCCGGGCGCTTTTTCAGCGGAAATCGTTGTGGTGGGAACTTCTTCTTGCGTGTCCTTTGACGTGTTTGCCGGAGCAGATACCGAGACGCTTTCCGGAGAGGATGGCGTGTTGATCGGCGCTTTCTTTGGAATTAGAAGGACGGCGGCTACAACAATAACGGCAATGGGGATTGCAGCGATAAGCCCCTTTTCGAGAGGGCTACGCTTTTTTACCCGGCGCGCGCCGCAGGCCGGACACTTCTTTTCGCTGGCGTTGATCTGCGCGCCGCAGGAGCGGCATATAACTTTTCGGTTCCAAGTCCCGCAGTTCGGGCACTCTTTCGTTCTTTCGTCAAACTCTTCTCCACAATGAGGGCATTTGACGAAATATGCATCCTTTGGCATAGTACGAACCTCCGGTTTTGTAAGATACAACAATTTTACCACCAGAGTTTTACAGTCTCAAGGTTAAAACTACACAAAAGTAAATGATGAAATTTGGAAGATTGAAGAAGGAGGGCGCAAAATGATTTGTATTCAGGATGATATGTGCTATAATAAGGGTGAAGAAATTGCGCCCATTCCGGATATTCGGGAAAGGCTCCGGAGAGAAATCCTTAGTCTGAGCGACGAACAGGCAGAATATGTGTTAAGGAGGATGTTAGAAACAAATGAGTAATTCTTTATTGTACGCACTGCTGCTTTTTGCTGTATCTGGAACAGTCATGCAGTGGATAAACATTGCCTACCTGAATGAAAGAATCAACGATCTCGAGAGAAGTAGGCTGTCGCTTTTAGCAGAACTTTCCGAGAAGATATCCACCAAACATACAGAGAATACTGACAACGATACCAGCCCAGAAGTATAGACGGGCTTTCTTCTCGGCTCGCACCTTTTCTTCCTCGAGCTGTTTCATCCGGTCGACAACGAACGGATACTCTGTCCCGAGGGCTAGGTTTGGAAGCTGAACTTGCTTTCCGTCAATTTCAATATAATCTTTCATAACAGTTTTTTTGCTTCCTCAATAATTCCAATGAGCTTTTCAATCTGGGAATCCGACAGCCCATCAAGCGCATCCAATAGTTTCTGCTTTGCAGAACTCACGGCCTCATCCTTCGGGATGGGGTCTTTTTTTATGCCCGCAGACGGGTCGTCGGTTTCGCCGGTCAAGTAGGCGATAGTTGTTTCGAGAGCATTGGCTACAGCTGACAGGTTTGCATAGTTCGGAACGCGGCCATTCTTCCACCACTTTCCGATTGTGCCGTTCCCCATTCCGAGCCGACTTTCAAGGGCGGCAATGCTTGTTCCTCTGCTCTTACATAGTTCTTTTAGACGTAAATGCAAATTCATAAAAATAATTAGACAAAAATCAGATTTTCTTCTTGACAATGCGACTTAAGTCTATTATACTTAGACGTGTGAAGGGTACAAAAAACCTAGCCCCTCACCAAGACGGACTTCAGAAGATATTTAATTGCCTTGACACGCTTATATTAGACTATCTTCTAACCTCTGTCAAGTAGTATTCGTACGGATTGGAGGGATTTTTTTGATTTATGAGAATGTCAAGCGCCTCTGCGAGAAGCACAAGACGAACATCGCGACCGTAGAAAAGGCGTGCGGCATTGCCAACGGCACAATCGGAAAGTGGGCAGGAAAGGACGCTGCCCCGCGCATCGACACTGTAAAAGCGATTGCCGACTATTTTGGCGTATCGGTCGACTCGCTGCTACAGAAGCCGAGAAAACGGAAGGAACCTTGAGCCTTGTAAAAGAGACTCAGACGGAAAAGGAGGGATAACGATGGCAACTCAAAATCTAGCGGCGCTGATGTCTTCGGAATCGGACATGATCAACGCGGACGTTGCGGCAAAGATTCTCGGTTGCAGCCCCCAGCGTCTGCGGATGATGGCGCGGGAGAGGCCGGAGCTGCTTGGCTTCCCGGTATGCTGCCCGACCCCGAGTCGGGTAAAAATCCCGAGAATCCCGTTTATGCGCTTTCTCGGATTAGAGGTAGACACATGAAAGACTTCTTCAAAGAATCAAACGAAAAGGAAGGAAACGCAAATGAAAGTAAGATTAACATTTTTGGAGCCTGTGCTTGGCACGTGGCCGAGCAATGAGAACGTGGCGCGGGATTTCATCGCGTCGAAAGCGCCGGACGCTTCTACCATCGAAGACGAGATCGCGGCTTTGGGCGCGGACGTGGTAGCCGACAAGGGCATGACAGTCTTCCCCCGCGCGAACGGGTGCCCGGTTCTGTATGACTATCAGATCAAGGGCTTTTTCAAGGACGCTTGCGGTATGCTGACAAGAGTCAAGAGCACGAAGAGCTCGAGTTTGAAAGCTTACAAGAAGATCATCGACGGTTTGATTTTCGTCGAGCCGCGGCACATCCCGATTTCCGTCAACGGCGAGATCGGCGAATGTCAGCGGCCTTTGAGAGCGCAGACCCCGCAGGGCGAGCGTGTCAGCTTGGCGAATTCTGAGGAAGTCCCGGCGGGCAGCACGATCGAGTTTGAAATTACGATGCTGGACGAAAAGGCGCACAAGGATATCGTCTTGGAATGGCTGGATTACGGACGGCTCAGAGGCATTGGCCAGTGGCGGAACTCCGGAAAGGGACGGTTCACCTACGAAGTGCTCGAGTAAGTGCAAGGGCGAGGCCAGGCAGGGAGCGGTGACGCAAAGGCATCGAAAAGCAACGGATGGGCGATGAACCGCATAGTATCGCGAGGGAGAGGCATGGCTCCGAGCGGCGAAGACAGGCATTGAACGGCAACGGCTTTGAATGCAATGTGTGGCAAAGGCACAGTAGAGATTTGATGTGCTTCGCAAAGGCAAAGAATAGGCTGGCTTCGCGGCGGCATGGGATGCTATGTTTGCGACGGCAAGGCGTCGATGCGCGACTAATGGAAACGCAGCGGCAAGGCAAGGATAAGCGACGCGAGGGCTACGAACTGCGCGGCTTGGAATTGCACGGCAAAGGCGAAGTAAAGCAAGGATTGGCAACGGCGTAGTAACGCGCGCTTTGCTTCGACAGGCAAGGGCAAAGATGTGCATTGATCGGCACGGCAAAGGCAATGTAAAGCTCAGCAATGCGTAGCGGCGGAAGGGCTGCGAAGGGCTCAGAGACGCAAAAGCTATGCAGCAAACAGAAAAGCCCCACTCGGCAAGGAAGATTATTTAAGGAGGATGAAATGAAAATTACAAAGGAGCTCCTGCGGGAGAAAGGCGCATGTGCAGCCGGATACAGGGATTTTCTGAAAGAATTCCCGGAAGAAAAGTATCCGGATGGCGTAGAGTATCAGGATTTGCTGGACTGCTGCGCGGAGAAGAATTTCAGTTACGGATCATGGCTGCTTTCCGAATTCGGCAGGACGGATGATGTCCGGAAGGTCGACGGCGATCTTATCACCGAAAAATCAATCATTTTTGCTGGACGGCTAGAAGTTTCCAGAAGCATCAAGGCAGGCTGTGGCATCGAGGCAGGCTGTGGCATCAAGGCAGGCTGTGGCATCGAGGCAGGCGAAGGCATCGAGGCAGGCGAAGGCATCAAGGCAGGCGAAGGCATCGAGGCAGGCTGGGGCATCGAGGCAGGCTGTGAGTTTGGCATTTACGCAGGCCTCCGCGTGAGAATCACAAGCGAATACAGAAAAATTATCGCGAAGAACAAGCCGGAGAATATCATGTGCGGCGAATTTGTGGAGGCAGAGAATGAGTGACGTTGAGATTATCACGGAGTTAAACCACAGGGCGGCACGGGAGCGCGAGCTCGGCGAAAGGTGGGACGAGATCGTCCGGCTTCGTAAACGGCAAAAGAGCCTGATGAAGATCGTGGAAACGGCATGCTTCTCTGTGGCGTGTATGCTACTGGGAGGCACGGCGGTTATGCTGGGCTTCGGGCTGTTCCGGGCGGCGGTCACGCTTGGAGGCGCGGCGGCGTGCTTCTTCGTCGGCGCAGTGCTTACGGGGGCATGAGATGGAATACCCGTGTAAGAGCTGCGCGAAGGGGCGCGGGGAGAATTGCATGTGCAACAGATGGCGGGAGTGGTTCCGCTACACATGCGCGAATCCGCCCGAAGCGCCTCAGGAGCAGAAAATCACGTACCGCGATATCGTGTTCTGGACGGTGTTTACAGAAGCGTGGAGGTGAGCATGAAGCAGACGGAGAGAATCCTGAAATATATGCGCGACTTCGGAAGCATTACGCAGCTCGAAGCGATTCGGGACATCAGCTGTATGCGTCTGGGGGCGAGGATTTTTGATCTCAAGCGTGAGGGCTACGCGATCAAGAAGGAAACGGAAACGAGCAAGAACCGGTATGGCGAGGATACGAGCTATGCCAGATACAGGTTGGTGGAATGATGGAAGACAGACAGCAAGCGCCGTGCATGTACGATGTGTTCGGCAATGAGATCTATGAGGGCGGCGAGTATTGGGTCGGAGATGAAGGAAACATGGCTGATCCGACAGACAGAGAAGACCGTGACCCGAACAACCAGATTATCGCTGTTCTGGTAGAAACACTTGGCACAAGGCACATTTTGGAGGAACTTGGCTATGAAAAAAGGACGTTCCGGCGTTGACTATATTCCGGTCGAAACACGCGTAAGCGTCTATTTTGATCAGGATCACATCTGCTGCCAGTTCTGCCCGTTTTTTGAGACCTACAGCCGGAAACAGTGCAGATTGACAGGGGAATATATTGTCAACGAGTTTGCGCGCGGCTATTGGTGCCGATTGGAATTGGAGGGGTTATATGACGATCAACGAGAAACTGATTCAGATTCAGGCAGAACTGAAAGCGCCGAAGGATAAGACAAACAACTTCGGCGGCTACAAATACCGCAGCTGCGAGAGCATTTTAGAGGCGGTAAAGCCGCTTCTGAAAACCGTTGGCTGCACGCTGACGATTTCGGACAGCATCGCAGAAACCGGCGGGCGAATCTACGTCATGGCGAGAGCTGAACTGTCAGATGGTGAAAGCAGCGTCATTACAACAGCGTTTGCCCGCGAACCGGAAAGCAAGAAGGGTATGGACGAGCCGCAGATTACCGGTACAGCTTCATCCTACGCGCGGAAATATGCACTCAACGGCTTGTTTGCTATTGACGATACAAAGGACGCCGACACAGACGAATACCAGAAGCAGACCGCACAGCCGAAAGAGAAGCAGCAAGCCCAAGCAAAGGCTTTGATTTGCGCGGATTGCGGCGGGGAGATCACACAGGTTGTTGAGGGAGGCTCTCAGTTCAGCGCAAGGGCTGTAGCGGAAAAGACAAGAAAGCGCTTTGGCAGATGCCTTTGCTGGAATTGTGCGAGTAAGGCATGAGAGAGCTGAATGTCGTTGAAGCTTCGTGGAGCATGGACGCTTCGGGAAGCTGGCTGAAACTCCGACCGGAGCTTCCCGGACAAGCCCAGATGGTAGCCGGAGAATTTGATCCACAGAAGAAGTACACGGTCACGATCAAGGAGTTCCGCAAGAAGCGGAGCTTGGATGCAAACCGATATCTCTGGACGCTCTGCAACAAGCTTTCCGTCAAGGTTGGGATTCCACCGGAAGAGGTCTACCGGCACTATATCCCGGACGTTGGCGATAACTCCGATACGATCTGCATTCCGGACGCAGCAGTCAAGCGATTTCGGGAAGGCTGGGAATCGCGCGGTCTTGGATGGTGTACGGAGATTATGGCATCAAAAATTCCGGGCTGCACGAATGTCATTTGCTACTACGGCTCAAGCACCTACGACACAAAGCAAATGGCGCGGCTCATTGATCTGGTTGTTGAGGACTGCAAGCAGCAAGGCATTGAGACGCTTCCGCCGGAAGAACTCGAGCGTATGGCGCTGGAATGGAGGCAGAATGAGAAAGGAAACGAAGGCAACGAAGATACCTGAGAAGGTCAAGAAAGCCGTCTGGGAGCGCGACGGCGGGCGCTGCATCGTCTGCCTCCGCCCCGGCAATCCGTGGTGTCATTACATCCCACGGTCGCAGGGTGGGCTTGGGGTCGAGCAGAACATTGTGACGTTGTGTGATGACTGCCACAAGCAGTTCGACCAGTCGGCGAAGCGCGAGCACATGAAAGCGTATATCAGACGCTACTTAAAAATGAAATATCCCGATTGGGAGGAAACGAAACTGGTTTATAAGAAAGGAATGTAGATCATGGAAGACACAAGGACAAGCATTCTCCAAATGGCGCGCGGAGCGATTATGGAGAGAATCGACTACGAAATGACAAAGGTCGTGGACAACATCCTTGACCCGAACACAGAGGCTACAGCAAAGCGGAAAGTGCAGCTTACCATTGAGTTCCGCCCAGACTCCAACCGGCAGACCGTATCGGTTGCCTGCGTCGTGAAAAGCGCTCTTTGTCCGACAAATCCGGTTGCGACATCACTTTATATCACCGGAAATGAATTGGGAGAGGTCACGGCGGTGGAAATGGTACCGAACGTTCCAGGCCAGCTGGATATGATGGGCGAAGAACAGGAAGTAGCACCCGTCTTGAATTTGGTTAGAAATGCGTAAGGAGGAAAAAGAAATGATTAAGGAAGCTATCGAGAAAATTGAGGCTATGGCGAAGCCGCAGGTTTTGGAAATTGGAGACCACACGTTTGCTGTCCTGCCGAATGGAAACTACAAGGAAATCCATGAGGATGTTTACGGCGCGAAAACGCTTGAACTGAACAGTCTCGACGCGCTGTGCAAGATGATCCTGCGGGAGGGAACAGCTAATGCCGAAGACGGCCAGCTGTTTATCAAGATTCCATCGCATCTTTGCGTTGAGGCTTTTAGAACCCCGGATATGGATACTCCGTTTGAGCGGTTAACGCCGTATTTTGTTCGTGCGACGGACGTTCCCGGCTGGGATGCGGAAACAAAACTCACGTTTGAACGGGCGGCAGTCGCGCTGCAAACCAGATTTCAGGACTCGGAAGACCGCGCGTATACGCTTCAGCTGCTCTCCCAGATCACGACCGGCGCAAAGATCACCTATAACGATATCGGCGTCGCTACGACGATTGTCACGCAGAAGGGTGTGAGCTTACAGGCCAACGCGACAATTCGGCCGCTGGTAAGACTTCGCCCCTACAGAACCTTCCAGGAGATTGAGCAGCCGCTTGGACTGTTCCTTATTCGCATTGACGAAAGAGGTATTTCGTTTGTTGAGGCAGACGGCGGTATGTGGAAGCTGGAAGCGCGGAAGACGATCAAGGAATACCTCGAGGAACATCTTGCCGACGAGATCGAAGCTGGGCGCGTAACAGTCATGCTGTAAGGATGAAGCATACTGAGCCACATTTATAAGAAAGGAACGTAATTATGGAATCCTATGTAAAACTGAGTACGGAAAAGTATGAGGAATTGGCCAAGAAGGGCCTGATGCTCGATATGCTCGCTGAATCGTATAAGAAGATGCCCTCGTATCGTTTCGATGACGTCCTGGAAGTCTACTTTGGAAAGCGGGAAACTGCCGAAAAGGAGAACAAAGAATGCTGAACCACATTGTTATTATGGGGAGGCTCACGCGCGACCCGGAGTTGAGAAAGACACAGGGCGGAACGCCCGTTGCATCCTTCACGCTGGCAGTTGACCGCGACTTCACGCCGGAGGGCGGAAAGAAAGAGACGGATTTCATTGACTGCGTCGCGTGGGCGGGAACAGCTGAATTTGTAAGCGGATACTTCTTCAAGGGCAGCATGGCGGTCGTAGACGGTAGATTGCAGCTGCGCGACTGGAAGGACAAGGATGGCAACAAGCGCCGGTCTGCTGAGATCGTGGCGAACCGCGTTTACTTCGGAGAGGGCAATCGAAACACCGAACCGCAGAACCCGGAAAACCCCGGCGGGTTTACGATGATGGACGAAGATGACGGCGAGCCGCTGCCGATCTAAGGCGGTGGCGGGATGGCAAACAACAAAGACCCTGCCGTCTTGTTTTACACGTCGGATTTCCTATCCGGCTGTGCCTTGATGGATATGCGGGAGCGTGGGCAGTATATCACGCTCCTGTGCCTCCAAAGAGAGCGCGGGCATATGACGATGCAGGAAATCATACGGGCTGTCAAAAAGCCGTCAGACGAGGTTATGAGCAAGTTCCAGAAGGATGATGACGGCAAGTACTTCAATCGCCGGATGGAGCTTGAAATCGAAAAACGGGACAAGCATTGCCAGCGTCAAAGGGAGAACATCAGCAAGCGTTGGAACAAAGAAAATGATAACTCTGGTATGGCTGATGGTAGTGCTTGCGGTAATACCACGGTATTACCTTTAGGAAATGGAAATGGAAATAGAAAAGAGAGTAGTTCTATTTCTGAGAAGAAACGTAAGAAATTTATACCACCTACGTTGGAAGATGTTTCCGCATACGCGAAGGAGCGTGGAGCCCCGAATCTGGCACAGAAATTTTTCGACTATTATTCTGCCGGAAATTGGGTCGACGGGAAGGGCGACCCAGTACGGAACTGGAAGCAGAAGTTTTTGACGTGGGAATCGAAAGAACATGAGAAGGGCGCGCCGTCACAGCCGGGGAAGAAGCCGGGATACAACGTGCAGCACCACGGAGACGAGCTGTCTGATTTCCAGCGGGCGGCGATCCGGCAGATGATGGAGGATGGGTCATGAATAATTTCGGACCGTGCACGCAGGACTGCCCCAATCGGAAAGCCGGTTGCAGCGCGGTCCTGCGAGGCTTGGAACGCCGTGAAGGGAGAACGGCTGAAAAGCTACGGAAGGCGCGCCGAGATCATCGACATAAGCCAGATGACGGACGGAGGCGCGAGAAACTGCCGGAGGGCGGCAAGAGGGAAACGGAAAATAGGAGGGGAGATGTGACGTGAGGGTTTTGGTAGCCTGCGAGGAATCGCAGGAAGTCTGCAAGGCGTTCCGTGCGCTTGGACATGAGGCGTACTCCTGCGACATTCAGGAGCCGTCCGGCGGACATCCGGAGTGGCATATTCTCGGCGATGCAGCGGATGTTGTTAGAAGACCGAGGAGCGTTGTTACCACAATGGATGGGGAAACGCACTATGTGGATTGGGATATGTTGATCGCTCACCCACCATGCACCTATCTCAGCAACGCTGGTTCGCGTCATTTGTGGAAAGACCACCAATTACAGGCGGAGAGAGTGATGCTTGGAATAAAAGCGCGTGACTTCTTTATGGAGTTTTATCTGGCGAATATCCCGCTTGTAGCGGTTGAAAATCCTGTCCCGAGCAAGATTTTTGTGATGCCAGAATACTCACAAATCATCCAGCCGTATCAATTTGGGCATCCGTACACTAAAAGAACTTGCCTATGGCTAAGAAACCTTCCACCGTTGGAGCCTACAAATGTTGTTGAGCCAGTCGCTACATGGTGCCCAAGCGGAAGCTATAGCCATAAGCATGGCGAGCAACACAAAGGTATGTTTACGACCGACCGCGCTAAGAACCGAGCAAAGACATTCCCCGGAATCGCAAAGGCGATGGCGGAACAGTGGGGAGGAATGGAGGATATATGACAGACAAGGAAATTATACAGGCGCTGCGGGTATGCTCCCGCAGAACAGACGCACAAACTTGTGCGGAATGCCCATTGTTCGACAGCGAGGATTGTATGGGCGACATGATGGTTGGTGCAGCTGACTTGATCGAGCGCCTGACCGCCGAGAACACGGCGCTGCGAGAAGGCGCAAGCCTTGGCAAAGCAAAACGCCCGCAGAAAAAAGCATATGAAAAATCCATTGAATTTCTGCGCGCGCTGACAGATGGGCAATCGGACGAGATAAAAAGTCTCAGAAGAGAACTTGAAGGGAAGGACATGGTGATTATCCTCGCCCAGAGAAAGCAGACGGAGGCAGAAGCCGAGAGGGACGCGCTGCAGGAGAAACAGCGGTGGATTCCGGTGACAGAGCGGATGCCAAACACGATACCTTGCAACGCCGGTACGGAATACAGCGAGGCTGTAATTGTGTGGACAACTGGAAATAAGGCGATGATTGCTGTTTGGGACGGAATTGACTTTATTTGCCCGACTGATTTTTGGGAGGCATGGGGCGAGGAAATTACCCACTGGATGCCGCTGCCGGAAGCGCCGGAGGAGGATGACACATGAACAAAGAACTGATGTTTTCGAGTGCAACAGATTTATGGGAAACGCCGCAGCAGTTCTTCGACGACCTAGACAATCTATTCCATTTTACGCTCGATGCATGCGCGCTTCCGGAAAATGCAAAATGTGGCAACTATTATACGCCGGAGCAGGACGGGCTTCTCCAACCGTGGGCAGGTACTGTATGGTGCAATCCGCCTTATGGGCGGCAAATTGGGAAATGGGTAGAGAAGGCGTATAATTCTGTTGCAAGTGGAGACGCAACCGTCGTTATGCTTCTCCCTGCAAGAACAGATACGAAATGGTTTCACGATTATTGTTATATCAATCGTTACGCAACTGTCAGATTTGTTCGCGGGCGGCTGAAATTTGGAGGCTGCAAAAACCCGGCGCCGTTCCCGAGTATGGTTGTAATTTTTAGGAGGTAAGAATGGAAAGACTAACGTTTGAAGGAAACTTCTGCGAAATCGCGCAGTGCCGCGAACTGCCGTGTAAGTATGGCGGGAACTGCTCGCAGAAGCAGGCATGGGAAAGGCTCAAGCAGTTCGAGGACGCGGTGCAAACACCAGAGAAAGCCGCGTGGGCAAAGAAAACTATCGAGATGGCGTTTTCGGATGACACGTCGGAGGTTGAGCGCCTCCGCGAACTCTACAAAGCCGACAAGGAAGGGCGCGTCTTGATTCTGCCGTGCAAGGTGGGCGATACGGTATATGCCGCAGACGCCGCCCCTGTAATCCCGTTACGTGTCAAGGAACTTGCGTTTTACTTGAAAGGCGAAGACGGTGGAGATTATGAGCGGGTCAGCAATATTGGAAAAACTGTTTTCCTCACCCGCGAAGAAGCCGAGAAGGCTTTGCAGGAAATGGAGGGCAAGAAGGATGGATGAACTGAAACCGTGCCCGTTTTGCGGCGGAGAGGCAGCGTTTTTGGGCACAACCTGTACGATAAAGTGTAAACAGTGCGGAGGGGCGTTTATCGCCACAAATCCTGTTATGACAAGGATGGAAACCGCGGCTGCGTGGAACAGGAGGGTAAATGATGGGTCAACATAAGCACAACCCGACCGCCATTGCGGCGGCAAAAGGCGAGCTGCCGCCGAAGAAGCGGGAGCGGCGGCTGACCAAGCGGCAGGCGGAGCGGC